>Ga0136644_10001700_pt1 | contig 17307 bp, 19 predicted proteins | sample C_130820_EF_Meta_FD_94780 | JGI IMG/M metagenome (GOLD analysis project Ga0136644, IMG submission 94780) | Freshwater microbial communities from Lake Croche, Canada to study carbon cycling - C_130820_EF_MetaG (v2) (version 2) | ecosystem: Environmental > Aquatic > Freshwater > Lake | place... | reverse complement strand
TTGGGTCATTGTTATTTCTGTTTGGTTCATTTAATATTCTTTCTTTTTACCATTAATTAGTAATTAATTTTTAAATCAATTTTTTATTTAATTGTCATTTGAACCGATAATGAATTATATTAATAATTTTTACATATTCCAAAACTTTTTCTATGCCATTCTGTAATGCCATAAGTTTTTATTCCATCAATATGTTTTTTCGCACCATATCCTTTATTACTATTTAATGAATATCTCTCAATTAAGTATGGGTGTTCTTCACATAAATCATCTATATATTTATCTCTCTCTACTTTAGCAAGAATAGAAGCAGCCGCAATTGAAGAAAATTTATTATCGCCACCTTCTATACAAACATAATCAATTTCTCTTATTTTTTTAGACACCTGGTCGTATGTAATATATGGTTTAAAATAGTTTCCATCAACTAACAATTTAATATTACTAAAATCATCGTATTTCAATTGATTTATTATTTCTTTAATACACTTATGCATTGTATTTTGAGATGCTTGTAATATATTAATATCATCAATCGTTTTTTCATCTTCGTATTGAACAGTCCAGAATAATGCATTTTGTTTTATATATTCACTAACTTCATCTATTTTTTTTTTTGAATGAAATTTTTTACTATCTTTCATTTTATAGTGGTCAAAACTATCATCTTTAGGTAATACGACAGCAGAAGCATAGACTCTTCCAAAAAGAGGACCTCTTCCAACTTCATCTATGCCAATTTCAATACATTGAGTGTTTAAATCATTGTAACTATATTTTAAACAATCATTAATTTTAGTTTTCTTTGTTTTATTATCTTTATCGTCTGTCATTTTATGAAATAATATTTATTTTTAATAAATTACATTTATATCTTTAAATCATAATTAATTTAAATTTTTTCACAATATAAAATATATAATGTTATCTAATAAATTTTTATTTCCACTAACAATAATATTATTAGGACTTGTTTTTTGTTCTTTTTTAGGAGGAATGTATTGCTGTGTTAAAGAGGGGTTTTCTAGCAATGACACGAAATTAAATAACGTTTATCATAGTAAACAAGGCGGTACCGCTACTATATCAAAAACAAGTAATACATATAACATTGATGTTACTGATATCAGTGGAAATGTAACAACTTATAGTTATACGGTTGATACGCCAGATGCTACTTCATCAAACAATAATAATACAACTTCAGTTTCCTCATCTAACAATGGTAATAGTAATAGTAATAATAATAGTCTAAATTATACTGAAATTCACGAAAAAACATTTGTTGGTCCTTATGGTGGAAAAGCAAAGGTAATTAAGGTTGTTACTGGATTTTATTATGTTATTGAAGTTACCTATCCAAATGGTGAAAAGATTACTTACAAAATAAATGATAACAATAACCAAAATAACAACAATAATAACCAAAATAACAACAATAATAATGACAGCAATAACAATAACAATAATACAAATGACAATACAAATAATAACCCAAATATATTATATCCTCCTACATCTACATACGCAAACTATTATCCAAATAACGACCAAAACACAAACAATGGACAAAATCAAAACAATGGACAAAATCAAAACAATATGTATAATGAATATTTACCACCTGGAATAAAAAAAAATATGATACCACCTGGACAAGAAGATTTATATATTTTAAAATCTGAAATAGTCCCACCAGTATGTCCGGTATGTCCTACAAGTGCGGCGTGTCCACGAACAGAAAAATGCCCACCTTGCCCTGCGTGCGCTAGATGTCCTGAACCAGCTTTTGATTGTAAAAAAGTTCCAAACTATAATTCTGTAAATAATCAATATTTACCAGTTCCAGTTTTAAACAATTTTTCAAGTTTCGGGATGTAAACTAATGTCTCTCTTTTTAATACATTCGTTGTCCATCTGAAATGTTTCACACTTTTTATCTTGAGGAACAATTTTTATTACACATTTTGATTTTTTTCCAAATAGAGGTTCGGTACAACCTTTTTCTTTTTTAATAGTTTTTTTATAAACTTTATATTTGTCGATAGTACATCTTGCTCTAAAATTCTCGTATCTGTCTTTTACATCCTCATATGTTAAGTTTGATTTTTTATTTAACATTTTATTTATAAGTTCGTGTAATTTGTAAATATACAACGAAAAAGTATTTCGGTTTTTCATATTATTAATAGTTAATGGTAAATGTTTGAAATTCTTTTTTAAATTAATACGACAATATTTACAAGGCAACACATTTTGAAGATTTAAAACAAAATTGCGATAATATTTTTTGTCACCACTAGTTGGGTTATTTGGATAATTAAAACTCATAATGTGTAAAAAATGCCACATACTTGGTCCCCAAACTGTAGTCAACATACCTTCATTACTATTATATTCATCAACTGTAAAAATTAATTTTGATTTGTTTGTTCTTGTTTTGGTTGTTCTTGTTTTGTTTGTTCTTGTTTTGTTTTTAGTTTTATTATGTTGTCTTGTGAATTGTTTCATAATAAAACGATAGAAAAATATAAATCATAATTTTTTTATGTAGAAATTGTTGAAATTATATTTTCAATGATTTCATTAGTATAAAAAGTGGGTTCTGTTTTTATGGTTTGTCCTGTTTTTGTTTCTTTTGTTTCTTCTGTTGTTTTAATTTGATTATTATTATTCATAATTTTGTTATAATAAATAATATCATTTTTATAATCATATTTGTTAATTTCAATTAAATTTCCTTCTTTATTCCTGAACAACATTTTATATTAATTATTAAAAAATCTTTATTTCGTTTGAATAAATATTCTATTATATTCTAAATAAATATATATAAATGAGTAGTTTTAGTAAATTAAATGTTTTATCTGACTCAAATAATTCAATACTAAAAACTAGTAGTTCTATTTTAAAAAATAAATATATTTTTTACGGATTAATTGTATTATTAGCAGTAACAATCGGTGTTGTTTTATATTATTATTTTACTAATAAATTAAATGTGAAACCAACCTATAATGAAAATAGTGTAAATTATGCAGAAGGAACTGAAGGTTTATCAAATAAGGATGCCGAACTTATGTTCTTTTATACAACTTGGTGTCCACATTGTAAAACTGCTAAACCTGAATGGCAAAAAATTAAAACTCAATATGAAGGTAAAACCGTAAATGGTTATAATATATTATTTACTGAAGTCGATTGTACGAATGATAGTCCTGATGTAGAAAAATTAATGAACCAATACAAGATTGAAGGGTACCCAACAATCAAACTGATTAAAGATGGTCAAGTAATTGAGTTTGACGCAAAACCGACAGGTGATTCATTAACTCAATTTATTAATACAGTTATTTAATATAATTATATGTTATTTTTCTAGTTGAACTCCTTCCGTGGTTGTATTTCTTTTTAGATTTTTTTGCTAAAATAAACGCTTTACCATTATGTTTACAACCTTTTTCTAATATATCAAAATCAACCGCAGCAGCTTTGCCTGATGTTATTGAACTGGCTAAACGAGCAAATCCCCACGATTGAGCAGTTTGGTTTGGTCTTGACCCGGAAGAAAAATATGCTCCTTCCCCTTTTTTTACAATTTGATTAAGTGCTGAAATTGAACATCCTGTTTTTTCGGACAATTCTTTTCCAGGAAAAACATTTTTAACATTATAAATTCTACGAGCATCTAATATATGGTTTGATGTTTTATTTTTATAAGAGGGAAGTGCCTTGCGTGTATAATACTTATGTTTTTTATATAATTTACGGGATTTAATTAACATATTAATTTGTTTTTTCTTATCTTTATTCTTCAAACTATACGGTAAATAACGAAGAGGAATTTTAAGTTTTGCCATTTATATATGAGAGATATAATATATTGTCGGTTCGTTTCTTTAAGTAGTCAAATTATATATATTATCATTCATTTCTCTCAGTAATCTTTATATTTTGTAGATAATCATTCGCAATAGATATTCCTTTTTCTATTAATTCTTTTCTATTTTCAGAAGAAAATAGAACTTCACTCATAAATGAAAAAGTCAACGGATTAGTTTTATATATTATTTCATTTGGTATTAAATTGATATTTTGCTCTTTAATAACTCTTTTAGATATTAATTTATAAAATAAGAAAATAATAAATTCTAATATGTTTGATTCTTCACTAATAATTTTTTCAGAAGTTTCGGAAATATTATATATTCCTAATATTTCATTTACATCACTATTTTCTTTTAAACAAAATTCTATTGGATAATTACATTCACATCCTCCGTCTATATAACATTTGTTATTTAATGTAACAGGTGTAAACAAGATTGGTATTGCGCAAGACATTAAAATGCATTGGGTTACGGGAGTGTCTGGAAATGTTTTATAGGATATATCTATTGTATTGTAATTATTTAACTCGTGAGAGAAAAAATGTAATTCAATATTTGAATATTCATACAATTCTTTCATTGTTATGGAAATATTTAAATCTCTCGCATTGAAAAATGGTTTATAAAATGTTTCAACACTTGATATATCAAAAATACCTTTTTTTGTATAAGATGAAAGTATATCTTCTATTTTTATTTTATATGTTTCGTGCCACGGTCGTTGAATAATATAATCATTTATTGTTTCCCAATCAAATTTTAATGATAACAATACAGACACTATTGCTCCAACTGATGTAGCGTAAATTTTATTTATTTCATTTATATTTAAATATCCTTTTTCTTCTAATTTCTGAATGATTCCTAATGTTATTATACCATTTGGTCCGCCACCACTTAATGAAAGAATTTTTATAGTCATAATTTGTATTTCTATTATATTTATATTTATATTTTATACATTAATTTTATAATCTTTTTTTCTTATATTTTTTTATTATGACAAATATATTTACATTAGAAAATCTCGATGATTTTTCTGAAAAAATAAACATTGATGAATTGTATGAAAAAAAGAAACAATATGATTTAACACAATTGGCATTATATAATAAAATATTGAATAGGGTTCACGTAAAAATAAAAACCATTGCGAAAAAAAGCAAAGACCAACTGTTTTGTTGGTATTTAGTTCCTGAAATTATTATTGGCGTGCCTAAATTCGACCAGGGTGCTTGTATAGCATACTTAATGGATAAATTAAAAGATAATGGTTTTGCTATAAGATATATACATCCAAACACACTTTTTATTTGTTGGAAAAGTTTTGTCCCATCTTATGTTAGAAATGAATTAAAAAAAAAGACAGGAATAATAATTGATGAATATGGTAGAAGAATAGATAAAGAAGAACCAAATGTTTCTACTCCTTCAAATGATAATTTTTTGAATTTTAATAATGTAAATGAACAGATCCAATCAAACACTTCTTCAACAATCAAATCACAAAATCAAAAAAAATTTACACCTATAAATTCTTATAAACCTAAAGGAAATTTTGTTTATGATGAGGAAATATTTAACAAATTGGAAGATAAGTTTTCATAGAAGGGTTTTCATATTATATTATTATATTGTATAAGATGAATAAAACAAGGAAAAATATAAATAATAATAATAAAACAAAAAAAAATAAAGGGAGTGATTGTTCTTTTTCTAAGATTTATAAACCATTTGTTGAAGATTTAGAAAATACGAAATTGTTCAAAAATGAGGTAAAATTAGGTAATTTTGAAAATAAACTTGTTCAAAAACTTTTATATCCTTATGCTCCCGAAAAGATTATGCCTAATAATGATTTTTACACATATATTAATTATGTTTGGTTAAAGGAAACATCAAAGAAAGCAGATAATCTCTCAAAAAATGAAAAATATTTTGTTCAAATTGATGACTTTAGAGTACTTCAACATAAAGTTTATTTAGAATTAATGGATATTGTTAAAGATTATATTAAAAATAATAATTCACGTAAATCCAAATTAATTGGAAATGTTTATAATTCATTAAATCAGTTAAATGAAACGACTACAAAAACCCACATTAATAATTTAATAAACACTTACCACCATTATACATCACAAGATAAGTTGTGGGAGTTTTTAGCAGAAATAAATCGTGTTGAAATACTAAATTGGGCTTGTCCTATAGTTTGGAATGTATTACCAAATGAAAAGATGGCAAACAAGTATTCTATCAATATTTCACAACCGGAATTATCATTATATGATTATTTATTATATTTAGAACCATTTGATGATGAAACAAAAGAAGAACAAAATTATAAAAAATTAGTAAAAAGAAAATATTTAGAATATATTGGAGAAATATTTGACTCGTGTTTAGGAAAAAATCACGGATTGAAAGCAGAAGATGTTTTTCAAGTTGAATATGAATTATTAACAGCAATGGGTTGTGGTTCAGTAAAGAATGAATCAAAAGAGTATTATAATATAGTTAAAAAGGATGAAGCTTTAAAGATGTATGGATTTGATTGGGAAACTTTTACAAAAACACTTGGTTATAAAAAAACCCCAGATTTTTTCATTTGTTCTAATTTAAGTTATTTAATGTGTATATGTAAATTGTTAAAAGAGGATTGGAAAAGTCCAAAATGGAAAAGTTTTTGGTATTACATTTATTTACGACAAATTATCAGGTTTGACAGAAAGAAACGCGAAATTTATTTTAATTTTAATAAAAAATTTCTTACAGGGCAACCGGAGATTATACCATTAGATATATTTCCAATTTTTGGATTATCATTAACATTTAATACCTTTTTGTCAGAAGAATACATTAAAAAATTTAAGAACCAAATATATATAGATTATGCAAATGTTCTTGGTAAAGATTTATTGACTGTTTATAAAAGAATTATAAGTCATAATACTTGGTTATCACCAAAAACTAAAAAATATGCTTTGTTAAAATTAGAACATATGAAACTAATATTAGGTCAACCAGAAAATATGAGAGAAGACCCATTGTTAGATTATACGTCAGATGATGCCTGGGGAAATATGTTAAAGTTGGCATATTGGAAAAGTTCAAAATATGTAGAATTAAATAATGCGGATATTATTGATATTCCAATAATAGATTGGAATAATTTGAAATTAGTTGGAAAACAACCATATATAGTGAATGCATTTTATACTCCAAGTGAAAATTCAATTTATATACCACTTGCCTATTTACAAAAACCATTTTTAGATTTAGAAGACAGGGGTATAGAATACAATTTATCACATTTAGGGGGTACACTAGCGCACGAAATGTCACACGCTTTAGATGAAATGGGGAGTAAATTTGATTATAACGGAAATTTACACGATTGGTGGAGCAAAGAAGATAAGGTTAAATATAAAAAAATTATAAATGATATAACAAAACAATATGAGACATTTGCAAAGTATGATGGAATAAATTTTGATGCTTCAATTGGGATAGGTGAAAATATGGCTGATATTTCAGGTTTAGCAATATGTGAGCAATATTTAAGAGATTATCATATGAATAATAATGAGGTGATACCAATTGTATCATTATCATTTAAAGAATTTTTTGTATATTTTGCGGTACAACAAAGACAGCACGTTTATAGAAATGCGCTAAAAGCACAACTTAAGACAAATCCGCATCCTTTGGATAAATACAGAACAAATGTTCCATTATCCCGTTCAAAATTATTTAGGAAATTGTTTTATATTAAAAAGAATGATAAAATGTTTTGGCATACAACAAATAAAATTTGGTCAATTTAAATAAATTAAAAAAATAAAATTTCAAATATTTAGAATATTTTTTTGTAATCAATATATATAAATGGTTCATAGAAGTCGTAAACATGCCCGTTCTAATTCTCGTTCCCGATCTGCTCGCCGTAGTCGCGCAAGTGCTGCTACTAAGGCCGCATCAAGATCTGCGTCAAGAGCCCTAAAGAGTGCGTTGTCCAAGACCAAGACAGCCTCTAAAACTGCTCAAGCCGCAATGAAGGCATCACGAAGTTCTTCCAAGTCTGCTGCCAAATCCAAGGCTGCACAAGCTGCCAGAGCTGCTCACGCTGCCGCCGCTGCTTCAAAAGCTGCTGCCGAACAAGCATCCAGAGCTGCCCAAGCTGCCAGTCATTAAATAAATAATATTTAATTTTTCTTTATATTCAAAAATTAAATATATAATGTTTCTTTAAGTAGAAAAATTTATAAATAATATAAATCCTCCATTTCTTTTTCTAATGTTAAAACCTGGTTTTGTATAGTTTTTAATAGTTTCATTTCTACTATTGCCTCATAAATTTGTATACTGTCTGTAAAATCGGTTTCAATACTTATATACAATTCTATTATTATTGTTCTTAATTCTGTTATCATCTCTTGTAATATAACATCTGTCAATTCAGGGTTTACACGAATTTTTTCTACATCATTATCAAATACAAATAATTTATTTATATATTCCAATAGCTTCTGTTGTGTGTTGTTTATATTAAATAGAATTTTTTTCATTTTATTAGCGTACATTACAAACAAATTATCCGGACTTGTTAATTTATCGCATACATTATCGTGTTTATAATAATTATTTAATTTTATATCAGAAAACTTTTTAATATGTTGAGGTAATTCTTCTTCATTTTGAGTAAAGGATTTGTAAAATAATAATAAATCTTTATTGAAATCTTCTTTGGATTTATCGGACATATCCATAAATTTACCTGTATTTATATTGTAATTCGAATCATAATAAAATTCTAAAAATTCCGGAATAGAATATTCATTTTTATCATTACCTTCATCATCATCATTTTCATTATAAATAATACGTTTATCTCCACCCATCATTTCTTCATTTCTCTCATTTAATTTATTAAAATCATAGTTTATCTTTTCAATAATCGCATTTTCTTGAATCGCATTTGTATTGGTAATCTTTCTTTTAGTTATAGTTCCATCATTATTATTGTAAATATATTCTGGATTTATTGTAACTAAAATAACAGAAAAAATATGAGCAATCTTCACATAAAACTTTGATATATATATTGAATTCTCTTTTTTATCATTAAATTCATCATTATGGTTATTGTCTTTATTCATATTTTGCGATCCATATTTTATTCTTTTAGCAATAATTATTATTTCATTATCATTTAAATAATTTATAATAATATTCGAAACTGTTAAAATTAGTTCATTACAATATTCTTTTTCAAATAGTTTTTTTAAACTATTAAAATTCATAGTAAAAATGTAATGTGATGCTATAAAATCTATCATTTCACAATCTTTACTTTTATTTAATTTAGAATATGAAATTCCCATACTATATTATATATAAAATATAAAATAAAATTGAATTAAAATTATATTAATATTATCAATTCAATAATAATATGAATATCAATATGAATTCGAACAATAAAGAAAAGACCCAAAAAAGAAAAGAAAATAAAATTAATAAAAAAGAAATATGGAGTACTTTTGATAATGAAATAAATGGAGATAAAAAACAACCGTTAGAATGTATTTATCGCTCTTGTGGAGATAGAGAAAAATGTGATAATTGTGAATTCCGGTTGGCCTTCTCCGATGAAGGGTTTTTAACTTGCACTAATACTCATTGTGGAATTATATATAAAGATATTATTGACCAAAGTGCTGAATGGAGATATTATGGTGCAGATGATAATCAAAACTCAGACCCGACCAGATGTGGAATGCCTATTAATCCATTATTACAGGAATCATCATTTGGTTGTAAAGTTCTTTGTTATGGTGCTACATCTTATGAAATGAGAAAAATCAGAAGATATACCGAATGGCAATCTATGCCATATAAAGAAAAATCACAATATGATGAATTTCAAAGAATTACTATTATGTCTCAAAATGCAGGAATACCAAAGTCTATTATTGATAACGCTATCACATATCATAAAAAAATTTCTGAATATGAAATGACATTTCGTGGAGACAACAGAGATGGAATTTTGGCAGCTTCAATATACATTTCTTGTAGAATAAACAATTATCCTAGAACACCTAAAGAAATCGCAACTATATTTAATTTAGATGTTACCAGTGCTACTCGTGGTTGTAAAAATGCTTTGTCAATTGTTAACAAAATAGAAAAAGAATTAGATAATAAAGACAAAACGTGTTTTTCAAAAACAAAACCAGAAGCATTTATTGAGAGATTTTGTAGTAAATTAAATATTAATAATGAATTGACTCAATTATGTAAATTTATTTGTGTTAAAATTGAAAAAAATAATTATATGCCAGAAAACACACCTAATTCAATTGCTGCTGGAGTTGTATATTTTATAACTCAGTTATGTAAATTAAATATAACAAAGAGAGATGTAAAACAAGTTAGTGAAATAAGTGAGGTCACAATCAATAAATGTTTCAAGAAAATCGAAAAAATACAAGAAAATATGATACCTGCTGTAATACTTAAAAAATATTGTGCTTAATCATTTAATTCTCTAACAAAACAATTTCCAAATAAACTATGAAATTTTAAATGACTATTTTTAAAATTAAATTGACTGTCACCGCCATATAAAAATACGATTTTATTTCTATTATAATTTTCCTTAACTATATTCCATAATGGCAAATTTGGGATTGAACCTAATATAGTTTCTTCTGGTCCAACTTTTCCAAATATTATTAAATCCCAAAACTTATTTTTTATTTTTTCAATAATTTCACTATCATTAAATTCGTAATCATTTTGTAGTTTTCTTGAATATGTAAATCCATTGTTTTGGTAATTAATATTATTTATATCAAAATCTTCATACAAAATTGATAATTTCGGATATTCACAAGCAACACCACCTATATTTTGAATATATCTTTTAATTCCTATCCATAACAATTCTCGAGTAAAATTTACGTGGTCGTGACACTGTATTAATAATATGTTTTTCATATCTTCATTTCCACGAAAAACATTCATTTTAGAAAAAAAGTATTTCGCATTAGCACTCGTTGTACAAAACTTTTTCGTGTGTTCTAATAATAATTCAGATAATTCTTTATATTCTTCAATATTACTTTCATCAATCTTCCATTCCTTACCTTTAAACAAATATTTTGCTTCCTCAATTAAATTCTTCGGAAATGTAGTAAGACTTTTGTTAGGACAATGATGTATATCTTCAAAAATTGGAATACAACCATTTGATATTATCTCATAATGTCTTAAACAATCCCAACCACCTTTCTTTGTCGTATAAGCAAAATATGCATCTTGGTACATCTTATAATATTCTTTTTCTTCATATTTGGTAAATTTATATGTCGAAATATTCCCAGGAATTAATGAAGCAATGTTGTGTTTTTTATCAGGAATAGTGTCAACTACATATTCATCCGGAATAGAATAAGAAATAGGATATATGTGTTTTCTAATGTTATCATAATTTATATTATACACTTCATCGTGTAATAATGGAGTTACATTAGTTATAATATCAGACGGATGAATATGATTTAATCGTTGTCCCACGTAAAAATTCGTTTTAGGTATGTATCGTTGAGTTTTATTTTTAGATAAAAAACTCATTGTCCAACACAAAGTACTATTGCTATGTAATAATATTTTACAATCTCTCATTAGAGCACAATCATTTAAAATATTTGATTGAACCAATTTTGGTTTCCATTTATCGAAAAATTTGATATATTCTCTTTCCCATTGATAATTAAATTTATCGCAAACAATATAAACTATTTGTTTGTTTATATCAATATTCATTGATTCCAAAATTAATAAATAATATTGTGGAGGAATAATATCACTTGTTTTGCAAGGTAATTGAATGAAATCATCTAATCTCAAATTTATTACTATATCATTATCTCTCAAATTTACTGAATGAGTTGAATTCAAAAAATCAGTTATATAATATTTTTTATTTTCTAAAATCCAATAATCTTCAAAATTATTATTATATAATAAATCTAGTAATTTCACTCTATAATTAATATACAATTCACTGTTTTGAAAATAACCATCAAGTAAAATATTCGTGTTTTCATTGTTATTATTATTAATTAAATCTTGTAAGTTTCCATCGTTTATAACAAGATAATTATCATTTGCAAATCTTTCATCAAATTCATCTTTTGGTATGTATTTATGACCATATCTTAATGTAAATACTTTACAAAATAAATATTGAAATATTAGATTTCCGCTTCTTCCTTGACATTTAAATGAAACATAAATCATTTTATTTTGTTATTTATTTTATTTTTATTAAGTATTTAATTCATTTTTTTCGTACAATATGTATTAATTATATAAATAATTATATAAATGAATGAAATAATTATTCCAAAAAGAATTTTTATTGTACCATATAGAAATCGTCCAGAACACAAGTTCTTTTTTTGTAAACAAATGGATTTTATATTAGAAAATGAAAATGATTATGAAATTCATTTTAGTCATCAATGTGATAGTCGTCCGTTTAATAGAGGTTCAACAAAAAATATAGGTTTTATTGTAATGAAGGAAAAATACCCAACCCATTATAAAGATATCACATTTATTTTCAATGATGTAGACACATTACCATTTCATAAAATATTTGATTATCAAACCACCAACGGAATTGTAAAACACTATTATGGTTTTGATTATGCATTAGGCGGAATTGTTGTAATTAAAGGAGGCGATTTTGAGAAATTAAATGGATATCCAAACTTTTGGTCGTGGGGAAACGAAGATAGTGTTATACAAAAGAGATGCATAAATAATAATATTATTATTGACAGGACTAATTTCTATCCAATTGGAAGTCCAGAAATATTACAATTATTTGATGGTGTAAAAAGATTAGTGTCACCAAGAGATTATACACTACAATTAAATGATAGTGGGTTAGATGGATTATCATCTATTAAAAAACTAACTTATTCTATAGACACAGAATCATTAAACCCAAAGGATAACAAATTTCTCGTAAATAATAAAAATATATATGTTATAAATATTCTATCTTTTTTGACAGGTAGAAATTCAGAATTTAATGAATATTATGAATATGATTTAAGAGAACCTACAACATCAATCATTAATCCAAATAAAGAAAGAACAAAGAAGAGAGATATTGTAAATAGTGAATGGAAAAATATAAATGATAATGATTCAAAATGTAATAAAGAAACTAATTTATATAAAACTAATATAAACAGAAATATAAATGTGTTCTCTCAAGAATATGCTACTCATTTAGGATTAAAACCAAGAGCAACCAAAAGTGTAAACATAAGGTTAGGTGGAGTTATATAAGTATAATCAATAAATTTATTATAATTAGTAAATTTATTGATATGTATTATTCCAATTATTCAATTGAGGAGAAAATGGATATATCAAAACAACTTAAAGACCATACGGATGAAAAGGCGTTTAAGGATTTTTGCTCTTTGAAAAATAAGATTCAAACTGAGTTGAATTCAATTAAACCGTTATCACCTGTTGGTCTGAAATTCATTGAAAATTATATTCATATTGAATTATTGAGTACTAAATCTAAACAGGGTATATCTTTTTATGACTTCTGGTATAATCGCGATTTTTATATGTCTCGCGACAAATCAACTAAAAAATTAATTGATTCAATAAAAAATAATAAACCATACTTAACCGACATCAAAATCGGAAAACAGGTCTTTAACTTATATTATGGAAGTATCTGTATTTTTCGTCCAACAATATCGGCAAAATTATATTCTCAATTTAAACCCAAAGTGATTTTGGATTTTACTATGGGATGGGGTGGAAGACTCGTTGGTGCTACATTATCAGATGTTAAAAAATATATTGGTATTGATAGTAATATTAATTTAATAGAACCTTACCAAAAGATGACTGATTATTTGAAAACCCAATCTACAACTGAAATTGATTTACATTTTGAGGATGCATTGAAGATAGATTACTCCAAATTAGATTATGATATGGTTTTTACTAGTCCTCCTTTTTATAACAAGGAAATTTATGGAAACAAAGATACATATAAAACAAAAGAAGAATGGAATGAAAATTTCTATAAACCAATATTTAAATTAACTTGGGATAATTTGAAGAGAGATGGTTATTATTGTTTGAATATTCCTATTATTTTATATGAAACTATTTGTATTCCATTATTAGGTGATGCAACTGAAATGATTGAATTGAATAAATATTCGAGATTATTGCCAAAAAAAGAAACAAAACAATTTAATGTCGGACAAAAATATAAAGAGTTTATTTATATTTGGAAAAAATAAAATTCATTAATCATATAACGAAAAATTCATATAATTCAAAACATAATTATAATCATCATATTCATCCTCATTATAATACAATGTATATATTAATATTAAATCATTGTTCTTAATAATATGATAATCTTTATTTTCATTAATTTTTAGATAAACGTTCCAAAAATTACCCATAGGCATTATATGTTTTATTTTTTCTAATATTTCATATCTACAGTCGTTTTTATCTATTTTATTTATTTGTATAATTTCACCTTTGCGAATTATACAATTATTATAAGACAAAATATGTTTCAATATTTCTAATGGTACTTCTTTCATTACGTTTGTATTATAATTAAATTTGCTTTAATATTTATTTTATTCTAATTATTTAAAAAAGGTTTATAATATATAAATGTCAATTGGAAAATACACATACGGTATTCCAAACATATATATAGCAAACAATAATGAAAATTCTAAATTAGTAATCGGAAATTACTGTTCAATATTAGAAAATGTAAATATATATTTAGGTGGCACTGACAGGAGCAATTGGATATCCACTTATCCATTCGGTCATATTTATACTAAACAATTTAATTGTATTAATCTTGTTGATAACCCAAAAATAAAAGGTGATGTAATTATCGGCAACGATGTATGGATTGGCGAAAATGTAAAAATTATTTCGGGCATTACTATTGGAGATGGAGCTGTTATATTAAATAATAGTCGCATTGTAAAGGATGTAGAACCTTATAGTATTGTCTCTGGAAATCCAGCAGTTTTGGTTAAATATAAATTTACACAAGAACAAATAGAAAAATTATTAATAATTAAATGGTGGGAATGGGATGAAAAGAAAATTAATTATTATATACCTTTGTTATGTAGTGAGGATATAGATGAATTTATTTATTCGGTGTTAAACGAATAATTTTCCTTTTCTTTTCTATCACTTCATATTTTAGACCTTTGGATATTTAAAATGCCGATTATAAATTTTTAGTAAACAACTTTTTTATGTCAAAATAAAAAAAAATTGAAATACTTTTTATATTTTATTGAAAGACATTAAATATATTAGACACGTGATTTTAAAATGACTACTCATTGGATATTGAGGTGTGGTGATGGAGAAAACCTTAAAAACTCTTCCAAATATAGAATTTGGGGAATTTCTTCAAAAATTTCTACAAATAAACATTTTCTAAAAAATGTTAAACCCGGTGATATATTATGGTTTGTGAAAAGCAAATCTCAAGGCAAACTGGTTGCTGTTGCGATATATCGCTCACATAATTCACGCGATTTTGGACCTCTAATTAATATATCGTTGACTAATGAAGAATTGGGGTGGACTGGAAGCGGAGAAGATTGGAGTGCAGACATAGAAGTTCATTATACAGACTTGTATGGATTAAGTAATTGTGAGCTTCTTACTCATATAAAAGGTGCTGCGACAATTAGAAAATACGATGAAAAATGTAGAGTAAATTTGCCTATAGAATATAGTTATATTGTGAGATACAGCAGAGTTACTTTAGAATTGTAAGTTAATTATATTTAAAAAAATAAAAAAATAAAAAAGAGGGAAACCTCTTTTTTTATTCGGCATTTTAAATATCCAAAGGTGTAAAAAAAGGGATAATATTAAGAAAAATATATATTTTAATTCTTTTATTTTTATTTATTATCTTCTTTTTCTTCTTTTGGAATGGATGAAGTGAGAGAAAAAGAAATAGGAGATTCTTTAAATATAAAAATAATATATAATATCTCAATCTTTTCTCTCACTTCATAATTTTAAAAAAGGGATAATCTTAAGGAAAATATATATTTTAATTCTTTTATTTTTATTTATTATCTTCTTTTTCTTCTTTTGAGATAGATGAAGTGAGAGAAAAAGAAATAGGAGATTCTTTAAATATGAAAATAATATATAATATCTCAAATCTTTTCTCTCACTTCATAATTTTAAAAAAGGGATAATATTAAGAAAAATATATATTCTAATTCTTTTATTTTTATTTATTATCTTCTTTTTCTTCTTTTGGAATGGACGAAGTGAGAGAAAAAGAAACTAATGATTCTCTTATCTCTCGCTAAAATAAACTATAAATCTCTACTTATATAAATTATGAATTATAATTCGTTAATTTGGTCATTATTGACCGCAATTGTTTCTACAACATATTTTTTCTTAATAAAATATTACATTAAAAATAGAAAATTTTCCATTCTAGTTTTAGTAGTTTTATTAGAATTATTAGTTATTTTTTTGTATTATAAATCACTTAAACAAACAGGTTCTGCTATAATTTATGCTATAATAAATGCATTTTCGGTTTTATTGGGTGCATTTATAGCAACAATATTTTTTGGAGAAAAGATTACAAAAATAGATATAATTGGTATATTATTTGTTGTATTTGGTATAATTATATTAGGACAAAAACGTTCATCAGTTGAATTCTCATAAATATACATTTCTTTTCCTCTTTTGGAATAGATGAAGTGAGAGAAAAGATTGAGATATTATATATTATTTTCATATTTAAAGAATCTCCTATTTCTTTTTCTCTCACTTCATCTATCTCAAAAGAAGAAAATAAAGAAAGAAAAAGAAATATACTATTTTCTTTAAGATTATATGAGAGAAAGAATAGAATTGGTTAATATATATTAATATATATTAATAATACTACTTAAAGAGTATGTATTATTATATAATAACAAACAAGAAAAATATAAATACAAAAATGACAACACAAACGATAACACAACCTACCGCATTTTTTATTGATTCGGAAAAAAAACGAATGTATTACAATAATACTGATTTATTCAATTATAACCAAATGTTTTATTATGGTTGCAAAGTTAAACCTAAAACTATTGTAATAAAAAAGAATATACCTGAAACAGAATATCTTTATGCAAACTTAAAGAAGGGCGATTGGAATTTAAGTTCTCCAGAATGTAAAAAGGCACAACTATTAATTTCTAAAGAATGGGTTGATAAATATTATTTCAAAATTGATGTTAATGAGCGAAGAGTTGTAGAAGAAACT
>Ga0136644_10001699_pt1 | contig 17317 bp, 13 predicted proteins | sample C_130820_EF_Meta_FD_94780 | JGI IMG/M metagenome (GOLD analysis project Ga0136644, IMG submission 94780) | Freshwater microbial communities from Lake Croche, Canada to study carbon cycling - C_130820_EF_MetaG (v2) (version 2) | ecosystem: Environmental > Aquatic > Freshwater > Lake | place... | reverse complement strand
CATCTATTACAGAAGCATCTATTACAGAAGCATCTATTACAGAAGCATCTATTACAGAAGCATCTATTACAGAAGCATCTATTACAGAAACATCTATTACAGAAACATCTATTACAAAGATGCAATATGCCATATTTTTAATACCAATGTCAAAGCTAATGAGTTTCATAATAATTGTAAAGTATCAACTACAGTGTTTATTTGATATTTTACACGATTCATTTATTAAGGCTATCCACCTTTTTGTAGGCAAATGGCTACAAAAAGGTGGATTTCTCTATATCTTCATTGGTGTAAATGTATTTATCTACCAAAGACATTAAGATCTACAAATACAGTTCAGAAGTTCAGACAATTCACTTTTTACCTAAAGCATCGTAATTCCCTCTAAATAATTGCTCTTGTGTTAATGCAGGCGACACTTTGCGCGAGTTCAATTGTTCACGAGATAAATACATGTCTTTAAGATCGCTATTTGCATAACTCTGCGGATTCGAATTGTCTAAATAGGATGAAAAACGATAAGGTGTATTTGCACCCATCTTTGAATTGGATGATCCTTCTGGATGGAATCGCTCAAAATATCCAACGTCGTTGCAGGCAGCACGAAAATTCTGTTGCAAAATCTGTTGCGAGTTTTCGGTCAAATATTTGCGATACTCCCAATTCGTTTTGATTCCTTGTGATGCAATAAGGGAGGAGTTTAGTACTGCTTCTGGTTGATACGATGCAATTATGGATCTTCCATCCGACATGCGTGGAGGGAATCCCGGATAAACATTATTTGCTCCATATCCAAGTTTTGATTCAGGCAAAGTTTCTTTGATAACAGGGAATGCACAAGATACGGACTCTGGTTGAGGATAAGCAAACATAGAATTCATACTGTACTCTAATATAATCAAAATATATCTATTATATTAGACCTAGATATATTTTATTTACACCTGTGAACATTGTAATCCAAACTTTGCGTAAACCAAGTTTGTAGGTGTATAGAGAGTTCACACATCTATGTGGATGTTGTCAATAGTTCAAGCAATTTACTCTTTTTAAGTTTAGAAGCATCAGTAGCCAAGCCTTTTCTAACAACCAATTCTTTCAACTCTTGAAGATTCAGTTTTCGATAATCTTCTTTAGTAGAATCCACTAACACCGGCTCAGAAACTATTGTTTCGGTGGTTTCTTCGATAGGTTCGATAGGTTCAATAGGTTCAATTGTTTCAAATTTTGCCAATTCTTCAGATTGAATAACAGTGGTTTCAACTAAAGATTCAACAATGTTCTCGACTACAAGATTTTCTGATACAATGCCGTTTACGGATAATTCTTCAACGTAAGTTTCTATTGTCTCGACCTCCACACCAATTTCATCGTCAGATACTAGTATTTTATTGCCAGAATCTGCTGTATCAATGATAGATTTAGATAGAGCAGAATCATCAACTACATCATCGTCAGATTCATCATCCGATTCTTCGCCTTCTTCGCTAGACTCTGCATCGCTGTCATCCAATTCCTCTGAACTAGATTCAGCTTCAGAGTCATCCTCCGAGTCTTGTGCAACGGGTGTCTCATACGTCATCGATATATCTTCAACCATAGGGTTATAATTCATCTGGCTAAATGTATTTGCATCGACATTCATTGAAGAAGGAGCCGTATAAAAAGGAACCTGTTGAGGTATCACATGACTCATCACCAAAGATTTGATAACCCCCATTTCTTTTACCATATTATTTATAATATCAAACATAGTATCACCTTTTTGTTCTACCATAGATAAACGCTGTTTAAAATGATATACCAATAACAAGATGAGAACAAAAGTTATTCCTAAACTGATAAAGAAAAAGGTTTCCATAAAATTAAAAACGCTCATGATGAATAGAATATATTATATTTAACGAATACATTATATTGCTTTTATGAACGAATGATAAATGTATATTTTAGCGACTAGAAAAATATATATGTATTTTATACACGTAAATAATTTATATTGATACTTATAGGATAATGAGTAAAACGAAAAAGAATACATCAAGTAGAGGGGGCGAAAATTCCGGACCTATAAATAATATGACGGACAAGCAAAATACAATTGCACCTATTTCTCCTACATCTGAAATTACCAATCAAGATAAACCGTTTGTATCCGGAAATACATCCAATGAGTTTTACGCATTATTTTCATGGGTATGGAATAGTAAAAATGCTGCAATTATCATTTTGGTTGTTTTACTCGTTTTATCATTTTTAGGAGTAAATATTTTGCTAATTATTGGGTCTTTTTTCCAATGGCTTATTGGAATTATAGGACCTTTTATTTCTACAATTTTGAGCTATATTGGATATGCCACTGGTTCTGTAATAAATAAGACTGCTGATGTTGTATCCGATACAGCAAAAACTGGTATTGATATTGCAGATGGCACAGTACATTCTGTAGGAAATCTTTTGCGAAATGGAAGTAATGCCGATGTAGATGTTGCAACACGTATTAAGTTGGATAATGTATCTTACGATTTAATGCCAACAAGTACGTCTCTACCTACTGGACCTCCACCTACTATACCTACCTGGTCATTCCAATCGTTTTTTTCACAAATTGATTCACAATACAGTGAAGAAGTTAATTTAGATAATATATTAAATAGCAACGGACAAACCAGACCGGATGCACCATCACCAAATAACACAGACCATCCCATTCAGACATCTGGATCAAAGGAATCGTGGTGTTTAACTGGCGAATATAAGGGTAAGAGAGGATGTGTTGAAATTGGATCAGCGGATAAATGCATGTCTGGTCAAATTTATCCAACTGAGGCAAAGTGTCTGAATATAGATCGTTCAACAAATATGCCGTCATTTGAACACGAGATAAAAGAAGTTGTTATACAAGAACAGAATGTATCTGTGTCATCAGATTCTAAAGTTCAAGAATCATTTGATACGTCATCACCTTTATCCCCTCTAATAGTTCCTAGATTAATTGTACAAGATCAACCACCATATAATTGTAATCTAAACACACAAACGAGTGTTCTTGGACAACCGGTACAACAAATTCCCAATACCCAAACTGTAATAGTAAATGGATATGTTGCAAAAGGGCCGATACCTCCACCACCAGCCGGATCATTACATGGTTTAACTGGAATTAAAACGACAAGAGATGGTCCGGCTATTGTTTCGGGACCTGTAAATTATTTTGAATAATGGATAATATATTGCATAATATATCACACAATTATATCATATTTTTATAGTAGGATATTACAGAACATATTCATATGAGCATGATAACACCGATTTATGATGTTATCATTATTGGCGCCGGTATATCCGGATTATATGCTGCTTATAAAATTAAAAAGAATCAACCACAAACAAGAACTTTGATAATAGAAAAAGAATCGACTATAGGAGGCCGGGCAGGAACTCTGAAATTTCACAATACACCTATTGCAATCGGTGCCGGTGTTGGGCGTGAAAAAGATAAACGTTTACAAACACTCATAAATGATCTTTCTATAAAACATCACGAGTTTCAAACACATACTCATTACACAAGTGGACTTCAAGCGTCCTCATTAATACTGCAAAAACAATTCCTATACTTGCGCCGCGAATTTGAAAAACCGATAATCAATAAACGCTTCAAAAACACAACTTTCAAAGAATATGCTATAAAAATGCTTGGAGAGCAACAATACAATCTATTTTCACAGAGTGCAGGGTACACCGATTACGAAAATGCCGACATAGAGGATGTATTATACGATTACCATTTTCAAGATAATATTGTGTCTTGGACTGCAATATCTTTACACTGGTCCGACTTAATAAATGCTTTAGTAAAAGTAATTGGTAAAAAAAACATTATCTTGGATGAAGAGGTATCTAGATTGACTAAAAGGGACAAATCTTATCCAATGTGTTATGATATTACAACACAAACAAATCAATATAAGGCTCGAAATATAATATTGGCAACCACTGTAGATACTGTACAAAGATTACTTCCTGAAAAAGACAATCTTTATAAACAGATTCACGGGCAACCATTTTTGCGTATGTATGGAAAATTTACAAAAGCTTCTGCTAGAACCATGGCACAATACGTACCTACCCAAACTGTTGTCCAAGGGTTAATACATAAAATCATACCTATGAACCCTGAAAATGGGGTATTCATGATTGTGTATACTGATAACGAGGCTGCGAATAAATTAAAACGGTATAGCAAAAACACCCCCAGAAATCGCGAAATCTTGTGTAGATATTTAGAAGATTGTTTGGCAATTCCTAAAAATACGTTGAATATGACGGATATGTGTGATTTTTATTGGAAAATTGGTACGCATTATTATGCACCATTAAATAATGAATATTCTAATCGTGTAGAGTTTATACGTGAAGCGCAAAGACCGTATCCAAATGTATATGTTGTAGGTGAAATGATAAGCCGAAACCAAGGATGGGTGGAAGGCGCGCTGGAGAGCGTAGATCGCGTAATTACAACAAATGTAAAATTTATGAAATAGTGTTGATATTGGATAGCAATATGAATACGAATATAAATAAACTATATAATGTGTAAAATAGATAAACACAATATATAGTGAAAATACATAGAAATGGAGAGACATTCGCATACGCAAAATACACCTGTAGTAGAATGCGACGTATGTTTTAAATGGCCGTGGCAAACAACCAATCTTAATATTATTATAGAACCATCTCAAGATAACTTGGATCAAAGTGTCCATGATGTCAGCTGTAATACTGTGTCAACACTCTTGGAAGAATCTATCAAATCAAAAGAACCTGTAAAATTTGACTGGGAAGAGAATTATTTCAAAAAATTTGATTGGCTAGATGAAAATACAGAACGATATATTATTGCAGAACATTTAGCCAACTATATTGATCATTTAGATATACAGGTAAACCAAGATGGTGAAGAACCTCTTTTTCTTTACTTTATTTCATTGCAGAACTGTAAAATGTTTTTGTATCATTGCCATGAAAAAGCTTACGAAGAAGTTTTGGCCGAATGCGAAAGCAAATATGAATATGTACAAATAAATCGCCCATTAAAAGTTGTATTTGTGTTGCCAAATATTCAACAGTACGAAATTGATGAAAATGTAAAATTATTTATGCATCAGTTTGGAATCGATAATACTCGCGGAGGATCATATACTACAGTGGACCTATCTGATGAAACAAAAGAGATGTTATGTAAAGAATTCTTGGAAAATTCTACAGATGATGGATACAGCAAGGATTCGTAAATAATAAACGTTATTTTCCGGTCAATGTAAAAGGAATAAATGGGCTATATGGCGTTGTAGTCAAAGCACAATTGTCAGAATAATTATAATATGGATCTGTAATATCCGTCAAATTAGCAATGGAGTAAAGGTTAATCGAATCTGTATTAGAGGCACCAGTAATTAGCGTATTATTTTTATCATAAAGATAGTACTTGAGAGTAAAGTTCAGTGTCATATGATACAAATACCCGATTTGTGTTTGTAAATTTATATTGGATACAATAATATTATTAATATATTGCGAAGCTGAAAAGTATCCTACATTCGAGTTTGAAATATCAATGATCATAGAACTGTTTACCATGTCGTATGTATTTACAATAGGGGGGGATCCATATATGATTACAGGTGAGTCCATATATTTTGTTAAATAAGAAATCTCTGAAATTTGAACACAAATTTTTTGAACTTTTGTGGCCTTTGCTAATGTATTCTTATTACCAATGATACTGAGAGAAATAGGACTTTGAAACTGGAATAAAGTCGTATTGTCATTTATGCTTACAGTAGCAATTGTACTAACAGTAAAAGGTATTGTACTGGATGATTGTATATTATTATCTTGATTGGACGTCCAATCCACCTTATATTCAGATACTGCGTCCGGGATTATAGGTAATTGATAGTTTTGCACTGTAGCATATTTATAAAGCGGTACAGAATCGTCTTCTAATAAATAGATAACAGGACCTGGTACATCACATGAAGAGGTTGGTGTAGGTTGAATCCTTTTTGGACAAGAAATTAGATTTTGATACCTAGATGTTTTTTTCTTATTTATCATTGCCCATTTTTGATTTTTTGTATATTTTCCACCAAGACTCGATGTTTGATTTGCGTATTTTAAAATTTCTACCTTTCTGCGCATGTTTAATTGTTCCTGTGTAAATGATGGATAAGGAGATACAGTTTCAGTTCTAACTTTTGGTAAGGCTGAAATATATGTAAAGAATAGTTGTCTTTCTTTACAATAATTTGATGTATTTGATGTCATAGTTCAAAATGTATGTCTATTATACCATTATATACATTTTGATTGGGTATTCCCCTCCCCCCCCCTCTCCCCTCTCCCTTCTCTCACCGCTCCAATTACTATTCGACCCTTCTAATATCTAGCAGAATACCACATATTTGATAGGTAATATGGAAATCCAGTTGCATCAGAAGCTGCACTGCTTGATGATGCGGATGTATTTCGTCCCCATACAACAATATTGTTTATTTCAAAGACACTTAAAGCACGATTGTAGTATTGTAAATCCGCTAGACTTCCATTATATCCACCATTTTTACAAACATTTACATCATTATAATTTTGTTTGGGTACATCCTGCATAATGAGTCTTGCAGTAACAACACCATTAATATAAACGTCCATGATTTTGTTTTCCATACGAATTGCACAATGGAACCATTTTCGAAGTGGAATTCCGGGTACATCTAGAGATTCTGATGCATCTGAAACATCGACAGTGTTCATTACGACATGCAATTGACTTCCCTTATTATCCAAATATAAACCGGGTCCATTGTTTACGCTAGCGATTCCGTTTGCGTTGTAATATCCATCGCCTTTGTTGAAAATATTCTGATATTGCGGAACGTGTTTGGGGTCAACATCATTTACGTAAATCCACAAGCACCATGTAAATTCAATACCAGTTTTCTGATTATCCGATCTCAAAATAGAAACGGCGGATTTATTTTTGGGATCTTGTGATATGATTAATTCATTAGCGGCATTCATTGTACCTTTTACAAGATAAGGATTATTCGATGGTTGTGTGAAGTACCCGATGAGCATTATTCCTAAATTGACAAGAAATAAGAAGGCAATAAGTACCAATATTAAGAAAGCGAATTTTGCTAAAATGCTATTCGATTGTAAGAATTCGCTGCTTGCATCAACCGAACTTTTTGATGAAAATTCACTGAGAGAATCTTTTACTGAAGTAGTCGCATCTGAAATTCCCTGGCCTACTGAAGAAAATGCGTTTGATATACCCTGACCGGCTGCCGCAACATTTGATGTGATCGACTCAGGTAATTTGAATCCGGACGACGCATTGGCATTTGTTGCATTTGATGATTCTACAGGATTCATTTTATAATATGGTATGGATACGTATACTATATTATAAATATATTTTTTACACTGCAAATACTAGAAGTCGTCATAATTATATGTCATTTCTATTATAATTCCTAAAAAACTTTGTATGACGATTGTTCAATATTGTCCTTGTAAATGGATACTGTCATTCCATAAGCAGACAAGAAACGAGATACCGTGCTTCCATTTCCGGATAAATAGCTATCCCAGGCCTCTTGTGGACCAATTGGACCCGCCCAATTGTTGAATCCCGCAATATAAGCATCCCAACCTGAACCTAATTGGATAGGATCGACACTCGATAGTCCAGGTGCAACAGGTGAGTTTGCCAACTTGTTAGAGGTAATCAATTTACCGTCCAAATAGCAATCCACAATATTGGTATCAACACTTACAATAATATATACCCATTTTTGAACAGGGAAATTATCTGTGATCAAGATATCACCAGACTCTCCTGGAGCGGTAGGGGGATTTGTACCAATGTGGCAATACAAAGAGGGTTTGCTACTATCTAAATAAAGCATGATGGAATTCTGTTGACGATAGAAGATTTTTTTTGTAGAGACGGTATCCCAGGTGTTTACATATACCCAAATACCATATGCGTATCGTGTTGATTGACCGCTGTTGAGTGTTGTAATGGGAGGATTATTTCCAGCTTTCAAACTAGCGCTTTTGGCAATAACTGCCGATCGTTTTACAAAATACACGTAAAGTACATAAATTAATAGTACAGCGATAATAATCATGATAATTGTAGTTGCGTCCATTATTCTGCGTTGATCTTTATAATAGAATTCTATACAATCCTATTATATTTTTTACTCTAGAAAATACAAAAAAGAAATACAAAAAAGAAATACAAAAATCATATCCTATCTGCGAACATCATCCTAGATGTAAACATTATCTATGCAGTTTTGTATCCACTTTTGTACCTAATCCTATAGGAGGATTCTTGGATGACAACATATTGTACGAATACGTTATCTGTTGCGCTGAAAGTGAGTGATTATAAAAAGCTACATTACAAATTGCGCCTTGGACACCATTCATATTTCCTACAGTAATTTGATCTAAATCGTTATAAGTTGGCATTTCCGAGATCATTAAAAAACTTCTTTCTAAACGTCCATTAATAAATAAATCCACATTGTTCCTATTGTAGTTGAATACGAATTGATTCCATTTTTGCGTAGGGACCGATACATCGTAGAATGTATCTCCACTCGCATCATATTGCGTTGTAGGTGGATATTTTGCAAAATAAAATACGAATTTATCACGTTCAATAACTGAGTCTTTTCCATTGCCAACACCGCCATAGTATCGTACCATGGGTTTCACATATTCTACACCATTTACAGTATATCCATATTTGAAAATTTCGGATTCCGTGTTGTATGCTGCATTGGAACCGTTTTGTGTATTTATATAAACCCACATGGATATGCAATAATTTGTTCGGTACTGGTCTTTATTTAAACCGTTTGTAATCTGCCATTCTGTTTGTGGTACTTTCAAATCGTCTGAGGTTGCGATCACTTGAACACCCTTGTTTAACACAATAGGGTCAACCAATAGCTGTTTTCCGTTATCTAATCCTGTTACAGCGTTTGTTATTTTGGGTAAAAAAATATACATTACGATCAATGTGATTTCAAGCAAAATGAGAACGTAGATGGATGCTGGTGTTATTTTAAACTGTTGAAACAAATACTCCCAGGCATCATACAGCATACATGGAATGAAAAATATCAATTGTCCGATAAAACCGGCCCACCCTGGCAACCTCACTATGTATTCAGAAAATACGTGGTATATTATACTAAGTCCAATAACAGATATGAGTATGACCAATACATAATTTTGATACATAGTAGGAATATTAAGTCCAGATCCATGCATTCCCGAATAATAATAGATTCCAGCACCAACGAGAAGCAAGATACCTGCGATTTTTAGAAAAGCCGACATTCCGCTTTCTGAACCATCACTCTGTTTTCCAAGATTGAATAAAATGGCAAATATTAGAACTAAAGGGATCGCAATAACAAAGTAGTATTTATCCACATTATGTTCTGCGGATTGAGGATTGTTGATAATGTTGAACGACATTATGCATATTCCTATTACAATTGCAGTCATAACAATATAACGAATGATACAGGTCCTCCATTCGGAATCACTATCGTCTTTACTAACGAGTCTTGCGAAGAATTCCACAACCATTCTGTATGCATCTTTTCCAGTTTGTGTTATATTTGCTGTAATGTTCTGCAAACTACCGCCTTTCATTTTTTTGGGATATTTTGATATATTTGATGTTTTCGACATATTTGATGTAGCTATTCGGCCTTATAATGTACAAAACAAACCTCTATAGTATAGTGGGAAAATTATAGATCCCCCCTTATCCATTTTCCGGTGCCATATATCCTATATAAAAAAGAGCGGGAATTGGGCAATGCATTTGTCTATCCTGGAAATAATGTTTATTTTTTCGATATTATAAGGCCGAATAGCTTCTAAACATTGTTCAAACGTTTTCCATTCCATTTTACTGATTTCCGTAGTATCATATTTCTTTGGAATATCTTGGTCAATAGCGTGCATATACATCAAATAATATTTGTGTTTGTAAGATTTATAGTTTGAACCAGTAAAGATTTCTTCAAAAGGCAATATATTTTGAACGTGTTTTAATAGATAAATCGGATACCCCGTTTCTTCTTCAAATTCCCTCATTGCACATTGATAGTCTTTTTCTTGTGGATTACGACGACCTTTTGGGAATCCCCATTCTGCTTCTTCCCACGTACCCATCTTATTGCTTTCGTCTATTAAATTGGATAGGGTATAAAAATCTTGGTTTAAATGAATACCTGATACTAATGAATTATACTTTTCGCGCGATGCGTGTTCTTCACCCTTGTATTGAGAAGGTATCTGGTTTATCGTAAAACACCTTTTTTCTTTCGATGATGGATCGGGACCAGCGTGTTTTTCCAATGCCACCGCACTATTTGTTAACCAAAGGTGTCTCCATAGTTCATCAAAGTCCCCCTTACGCATACGTTCTTTTTCCGATACAGTCATCTGGTTTAGCATGTTTATCAAATAGTGTTTATTATACACTGAGTACTTGCCACGCATAAAATCAATGTGTCCTAAAGTATCTTTTCTACGTATCATCAAATATTGAGGTACACCTTCCACCTTGCGAAACACAATGATACCAATGCTTGTAATGGGGATTTTGCATTGGTGAAACATGTGCCCCCCTTTTCCGCAATTATTACAATAGACTGGATCATTCATTGTCCAAAGCTTATATTTTAAATTTTTCTTCCGTTCTACGATAGTATTTTTATTCCTATGTTTCTATATAGTTTGCGGGACATGGATTTTTCAAAAGACCACGATAATCATAAAAAACAAACGGAATTACCGCCGGATTTCATTCCACTGAACGCCGAAAAATTCGACCCAGATGTATGGGGACCACATTATTGGTTTTTCATTCACACCTTGGCCCACACTTATCCATTGATGCCGACTACAACAACTAAACGTAAATACTACGACTTTGTTCAAAATTTGCCATTGTTTATACCCAATCCAGATATTGGAGATCGTTTTGCAAATCTCTTGGACAAATATCCCGTTTCGCCTTATTTAGACAGTCGTGATTCGTTTATCCGATGGACACACTTTATCCACAACAAATTGAACGCTATCCTTGGAAAAGAAGAAATCTCCTTGTTTGCTGCATTGGATAGCTATCGTGCGCACTACATTCCAAAGCAAGTATCTATTTCGGAACGTTTTCATATTAAGAAACAATATATAATCATGGGATTTATTATTTTGTGTATTCTCCTTATTTCGATCTTTTACAGGGGATAGAAAAAGTATATGGATAGTATAACTATTCCCTACCTATCTATTTTCCAATAATACTCGAACATGCGAATTGAAATAATATTATTTTTGGTAGCAGGTCTTATTATTGCAAATATTTATACAGAAGGCAAATATTTGAAAATGGCTCTATCTTGGAAAAAGTATTGGCAAATGGCTGGAATCGCATTCGGTGCTTTGGTTCTATATTGGTTATTTAAGAAAAATCCGGACAATGCAAAACAGATATTAATGTCATCGAATGAATATATTAAATACTTGCCAGTGGATCGGAATACTACAGATATGTTATCGCCCATCTTGGACTTTACTGCCAAGCATAGTTTTGCAGGGGGGTCCGCAGCGTATCCTATTGTTGGGATGCCCGACCATTCACAGAGTCGTGTGCAAAGAATGATGCAATCCGGAGGTGTAGCACATGGACACGGTAAAGCCACAAAACGATCGGTTAGCGAGACAAAGAAGAAGTTTGTTGCATCTAGGCAAGGATGGAAATGTGGGGATTGTGGCGATCAATTAAATGCATGGTTCGAGGTGGATCACAAAGTCCGTTTAGAGTATGGAGGTAGCAATCACGTAGACAATCTGTTGGCTTTGTGTCGTGAGTGTCATGGAAAGAAGACGACTATGGAAAACTTGTAAATAACTTTGTATAAAACTTGTATAAAACTTGTATAAAACTTGTATGAAACTTGTAAATAATATACTTATTCCATAAAAATATAAGTATATTCTAGTAGTAGGGACTAATGGATTCGAATAATAAGACTGTTATGATAAAAAGAAAAACACGCAAGATCCAAGATGGACAACCGGTTCTTCCAATAGGCATAACATCTAACAATAGTACACGACGAGCACCAACCAAGTTTTTTGTACTCCCAAACCAAGAGATACCCGCCGCCAATCCAGAATCCGCGGAGACTGTTCACAAGACAATTTCTACCGTGGATTCACAGGACACACCAAATTCAGAACCAAACCCAGAATCCGAGGAGACTGTTCACAAGACAATTTCCACTGTAGATCCCGATTCAACGCCGGATCCAGAACCAAATTCAGAACAAAACCCAGAATCCGCGGACACTGTTCACAAGACAATTTCCACTGTAGATCCCGATTCAACGCCGGATCCAGAACCCAATCCAGAACAAAACCCAGAATCAGCGGACACTGTTCACAAGACAATTTCCACAGTGGATTCCCAAGACACACCTTCCAAAACAACTTCCGTCTTGGACCAAGAAGAAACTGAACCAACAAAATTAGAAACCCCAGAACCCGTAAAATCCGTAAACTTATCAAAAGATCCCAAAAACATCATCTTGGACGATGTATTGGCCGGTATTCCATCAAATACGAACCAGTACACAAGATCCAAAGAAAAGATAGAATACGACACCAGACAGCAAAACCAAGAATACGATTTCCTCTATCCAGATTTAGACGATCCCAATTTCTCCATCAAAATCGCAAAACGCAAGGAATTCAATGACACCAAATATGATGGTACTATTAAACCAATCCAACAACAAGCCGATATTATGTGTAAAGCCCAATTCGAACTCTTGCCACACCAAATATTCGTAAAGAATTTCCTCTCTTTTCAAACACCCTACAACAGTCTCTTGTTATACCACGGTTTAGGAACAGGCAAAACATGTAGTGCAATAGGAATTGCAGAAGAAATGCGCAACTATATGAAACAGGTCGGTATCAAACAGCGAATCATCGTAGTAGCATCACCCAACGTCCAGAGCAATTTCAAAGTCCAGCTCTTCGATGAACGCAGACTGCAAGAAGTGGATGGACAATGGTCAATCCAATCATGTATCGGAGATGCACTCATTAAAGAGGTGAACCCCACGAGTCTACGTGGACTTCCTAGAGAAAAAGTGATACGACAGATCAAAGGAATTATCAATCAATACTATGTCTTTATGGGTTATGTGGAATTAGCCAACTTTATTAATAAGAAAACAGCCATTCCGGAGGACACCGTGTTGTCCAAGGAGGATCAACGCAAAATGGAAATACGCAATATTCGTCGGTTTTTCAATGATCGTCTCATCATCATTGACGAGGTCCACAATATACGCTTAACCGAAGAAAACAACGATTCCAAGACAGCCAAACTCTTGATGAAACTCGCCAAGTACTGTCAAAATATGCGACTTTTACTATTATCCGCAACACCCATGTACAATTCGTATAAAGAGATTGTCTGGTTGGTAAACTTGATGAACTCCAATGACAAACGAGGTACCATTACGGTAGATGAAGTGTTTGACCAAAAAACGGGGACATTTAGAGAGGCGAAGGACGGTTCAGAAGGTGGTAGAGAACTCCTCCACAGAAAACTCATCGGATATGTCTCCTATATTCGCGGTGAGAATCCGTACACTTTCCCTTTTCGCATTTATCCCGACGAATTTGCACCTGAAAATACGTTCCAAAAAACGGTGCCTCTTTTGACTTCTCTTGGATCGATTGTATCTGCATTCACAGGTTCTTCCAGTCAACCAAAAAAATCCTTCAAATCGCCCACTTTGCAGATGAACGGAAAAACAATAGAGGATCCCATTGAAAACCTCCCTGTGTATGTATCTCCCATAGGCGAATACCAAGAAAAGGCATATCGGTTAGTAGTTGAAGCCATGAAATCAACGAATCAGAAGGCAATGGCATTTGAAGACTTGGACAAATTTGGATTCAGAATGTTGCAAACACCCTTGGAATCCTTGAATATTGTTTATCCTAGTCCAAGATTGGATGATCAAATTCAACGAGGTAAACTGTTGATGGATTCCGAAGCAGAGCCTACCACCGACCAAGGAGGAGAAGTCGCCGAAGAAAAAGCCGAATACCTGGAAGACTCCGAGTTTGCCGATGAGGACGACACCATGAGTGAACTAGGGTTAGATCCGGATGAATCGGTAGGAAAACGCGACCCCATGGCATGGATGGTAGGCAAACGCGGTCTAAAAAGTATAATGACACACGTGGACGATTCCAAGAAAAAGACGCCTATGCGATACAATTTTGCATATCGTCGAGAAATCTTGGACAAATATGGTCGTATTTTTAGCCAAGAACTCTTACCCAAGTATAGCAACAAGATCGCCGCAATCTGTGAGCATATTAAACGATCCACTGGCATTGTTATCGTGTATAGTCAGTATATTGACGGAGGTATTGTGCCCATGGCTTTGGCTTTGGAAGAAATGGGTTTTGCGCGTTATGGGTCGGCAGACTACACTAGGTCTCTCTTGGATCCTTCATTGAAACCATCCGATCCATTGGATGCTCTAACAATGACACCTAGGTCTAAGATGGCGGACCCTACCAAATTCAGACAGGCAAAATACGTGATGATTACTGGAGACAAGGCATTTTCTCCACAAAATGCGGAAGAAATGAAATACGTATCTGCCCAAGAAAATAAAGACGGCGCATTTGTGAAAGTCATTATGATTTCCAAGGCAGGATCCGAAGGCTTGGACTTTAAGAATATTCGACAGATACACATGTTGGAACCTTGGTACAATTTGAATCGAACAGAACAGATTGTGGGACGCGGTGTACGCAATTTGAGCCACTGTAGCCTTCCGTTTGATCAACGGAATGTAGAGATTTATATGCATGCAACTGTTATGAATGAAAACCCCGCGGAAGAAGCCGTCGATGTCTATGTTTATAGGTTGGCCAAGAAGAAAGCTGAACAAATTGGCCAAATAACGCGCCTCATGAAAGAGACTGCTGTGGATTGTCTTTTGAACATTGGTCAAACCAATTTTACGGTGGACAAATTGAATGCCATGGCCGCGAACCAGAACATCGAGCTCACTCTTTCTACTGATAAGAAGGTGTTGAAATACCGTGTGGGAGATAAACCTCATACAGACATATGTGATTATATGGCTAATTGTGCTTTTACTTGTAATCCTACGGCGACTATTACTCCCACCGAAGTTGTCCAAGATACGTATACGGACGAATATGTTCAGTCAAATAATACGCGAATTATGCAACGTATTCGTCAACTGTATAGGGATCAGCATTTCTTCAAACGCACCGAGTTGATAAATGCGATCAATATTGTCAAACAGTATCCTGTGGAACAGATATATTCTGCTTTGACTGCATTTATTCGAAATAAGAACGAATATTTGACGGACAAATATGGGCGACGCGGTAATTTAGTGAATCGCGGATCTGTTTATTCCTTTCAACCGGTGGAAATCAATGATCCCAACTTGTCTGTATATGAACGAAGTGTACCCATTGATTATAAGCGTGAAACCTTGTCTTTTGAAGTACCCAAGAATTTTTCTATGCAAGATACCAAGCCAGTAGGTCCAAGAAAAGCGACGGCTGAACCTATCGATGATTTACCTGATAACGCCACTACTGCTAACGCCACTCCTCGATCTCCACGCGCCAATAGAAAGGGATCACAACCTTCAGCCGCAAAGAGATTGCCAGATATGGACGAGAAATACAATGCAATCAAGTCCGAATTCGATGCAAATTACCAAAGTATGGTAGAAGCGAAAGAAATCAAACCGGGAGACAAGGATTGGTATAAACACGCCGGGAAAAATGCGAATCATACGCAATTCGTTCACAAGCTCGGGTTTGGTGAAATCGTAGATCATGTGATACGACATATGGTTGACATGCTTTTACCGCAGGACAAATTAATATTGATTTCGCATTTTTACTCTAAGATCCGTGATGAAGAATCCTTTGACGAAATCGAAAAAGTCATCAAGGAATATTTGGACACAAAGATGATTACAACGAGTCGGCAGACGGGTGTATTCTTGGCAGAAAACAACAAATGGACAATCTATGTCCAAGATCAGGACCCCGATTCTCCCCATCCCGGAAAATGGATTGAAGCCGAACCAGAAGACGTGAGATCTTTTGAACAGTCGGGACAATTAAGCAAATTTCGTATTGATCCGAAACGATTTTCCAAGACAGTGGGATTTATCAATGTCTTCAAAACCGGTAAAGAAATGGTGTTTCGATTGAAAGACGTCCAACAAAAACAGAATAACACGGGTACTCGGGTGGACAGTTTAATCAAGGGCGATATTATGCGTCGATTCAATGAAATCTTGGGGCAACCTATGTACACGGATACGGATCCTGTTGCCAAATCCATTTTTCAACCCGGGTTTTGCGCAATGGTAGAAATCGTATTGAGACAGTGGTCCGAAGAAGAAAAAGATGGTAAGGTATGGTTTTTAGATCCAGAGCAGGCCATGTATACTGGTATTACGAAATATCAAGTAAACAAGTAGTATGAATAGTAATGTGTATGAATAGTACTATGTGTAGACCTTCAAAAAATTGATTTACATAAGGACATAAAATCTATGTACTAATATATTCATACTTATTCAAGAAAACATCAAAAATAAAATATGGCCCTCCGTACCATCCGAAAACCCAAAACCGCAAAACCGGTGCATATTGAACGCGAAGTACCCAATGCAGGTCCACAACGCAAGATATATGGTGTGTACATGAAATCTCTATTGGATACGAAGGTTATTTTACCAATAACGGAGGTTGGGCGCAATATCAAACCCAATTTAGAGACAAAGATTATCTCCAAATATGCGGGAAAATGTGTGGCCGAAGGATATGTGAAACCCGGTTCTATTACCATTGTAAAATACTCTTCGGGCAATATTGCTGGTGATAAGATCGAATTCCATGTTGTATTTGAATGTATGGTTTGTTTGCCAGTAGAGGGAATGTTGGTAGAGTGTAGTTGCAAGACAATAACCAAGGCTGGTATTCACGCACAGGTCATGGATGACGCAGAGAATATGCCTATCACGGTTTTCGTTGCGCGAGATCATCATCATATTGATGAACGGTTTAATTCAGTGAAGGAGAATTCCAAGATTGT
>Ga0136644_10001698_pt1 | contig 17322 bp, 14 predicted proteins | sample C_130820_EF_Meta_FD_94780 | JGI IMG/M metagenome (GOLD analysis project Ga0136644, IMG submission 94780) | Freshwater microbial communities from Lake Croche, Canada to study carbon cycling - C_130820_EF_MetaG (v2) (version 2) | ecosystem: Environmental > Aquatic > Freshwater > Lake | place... | reverse complement strand
GCCGCGGGAGGTGGTAGCCGCACCGCCCCCGGTGGTAGCCGCGCCGCCCTCGGTCGTAGCCGCGCCGCCCTCGGTCGTAGCCGCGCCGCCCTCGGTCGTAGCCGCGCCGCCCTCGGTCGTAGCCGCGCCGCGGCAAGCGTTTGACGGGGATTGGCCGGCGTTGGCCCGTCAATTGAGTGTCAACGGGATCGCCCGCCAATGCGTCGAGCGCAGCGCGCTGGTCTCATTTGAGCCCGATGCGATCGTTTTGCGGGCGCCGATTCGGGCCATGACCGAGACTTCGGTGGTGACCAAGGTACGCGACGCGCTGAGTGCACATTTTGGGCGGCCGATACGCCTGACGCTACTAAGTGGCGAGGTAGAGGGCCCCACCGTTGCTGGGCTCGATCAGGCGCTCCAACAGGAACGGCTCGAGCAGGCGCGCGGCGAAATTGTCCGCGATCCCTTTGTGCAGACGCTGATGCAAGACTTCGGCGCGCAGATTGTCCCGGGATCAATTCAACCGAATGCATGAGGAGTGTGCGCGATGATGAAAAACCAATTGGCTGGGCTGATGAAGCAGGCTCAGCAGATGCAGGAAAACATGAAGCGGGCGCAGGAAAAGCTGGCGCTGGTCGAGGTCGAAGGGCAGTCGGGTGCGGGGCTCGTTAAGGCCACGGTCACGTGTCGCAACGAGGTGCGCCGCCTGGTCATCGATCCCAGTTTGCTGGCCGAGGATCGCGACATGCTCGAAGACCTCATCGTCGCCGCTCTGAACGACGCCTTGCGCCGTGCTGAGCAAACCTCGCAGGAGCAGATGGCCGGTTTGACCGCCGGCCTACCCTTGCCTCCGGGTTTCAAACTGCCGTTCTGAGCTTGCTTTCCCGGGCCGTGGCCTAGCTCAATCGTGAAGACGCACTCCCAACCGCTGGTGCTTGAAGCGCTGGTTGACGCACTACGACGCTTGCCGGGGGTGGGCCCGCGCACGGCGCAGCGTTTTGCTTGGCATTGGCTTCAGCACGATCGCGAAGGTGCCGAGCACCTGCAGCGTGCCCTGCAGAGCGCCCTTCAAATCGTACGTCATTGCGAACTTTGCAATGGATTTGCCGAGGCGAGTCGTTGTGAGCTGTGCCAGTCCGAGCAACGCGACCGCTCCCTGCTCTGTGTCGTCGAGACCCCAGCGGATCAGCTAGTTGTCGAGCAGACCTTGATGTTTCGCGGCCTCTACTTCGTTTTGATGGGTCGTTTGAGCCCGCTCGAAGGGGTCGGTCCTGGTGAAATTGGGCTCGACCGATTGTTGACGCGCGCCAGCGACGGCTTCGTGCGCGAGGTCGTGTTGGCGACCAACTTCACTCAAGAAGGCGAGGCAACCGCGCATTACCTCGGCGAAATTTTGCGCGCCCGTGGGCTCGCGGTCTCGCGTCTTGCCCGCGGGGTTCCGGTCGGCAGTGAGCTCGAGTACGTCGACCCGAGCACGGTCGCGCAAGCGCTGCGCGACCGGCGCGCGGTCGATTGAAATAGGCTTCAAATATGGCTGAAGCTGCGCTTGCCCACCCTGGACTAACGGTTGCGCATGTTTGCGTGCTTGTCGCCGCGCTCCTGCCGATCGTCTGCGCGGGTATCGCCAAGGCGGGCTTCAAGGGCTTTGACAACCGTAACCCGCGCGATTGGCTCGCACGGCAAGAGGGCTTCCGGCGGCGCGCCAACGCGGCGCAGGCGAATTCCTGGGAGGCTCTGCCGATCTTTGCAGCGGGCGTCCTGACCGCGATTCAGACGGGTGCCGCACAAGGTCGCATCGACGGGCTCGCGCTGACGTTCATCGTCGCGCGATTGCTGTACGTACTGAGTTACGTGGCGGATTGGGCAGCGCTGCGCACGCTGGTCTGGTCGCTCGGGATGGGCTGCTCGATCGCGCTCTTCCTGGCCAGCCTGTGGTGATGAGTCGGCTACAATTCGGCCGTTATTGGAGAGATTTCTGAGCTCGTTGTTTCTTCCCCAATCAGGGCCCGCTGTACTTGCTTTGGCAGATGGAACGGTCTTTCGTGGAGTCAGCATTGGTGCTGTGGGCTCCCGGGTCGGCGAGGTGGTGTTCAACACCGCGTTAACCGGTTACCAAGAGATCCTGACCGACCCCAGTTACAGCCAGCAGATCGTCACGCTCACCTATCCGCACATCGGTAATACCGGCGTCAACGGTGAGGATACGGAGTCGGGTGCTATGCATGCCGCCGGGCTTGTTATCAAAGACTTGCCGGCCCGCGCGTCCAACTGGCGTGCCGAACAACCCCTCACGCAAGCTTTGATTGCAGCAGGCGTCCCGGCCATTGCCGGGATCGATACGCGCCGCTTGACACGATTGCTGCGCGAGCAGGGTGCTCAGGCGGGTTGCCTGATGGCGGAGCCTGCTGATGGGCTCGACCCCGTCACGATGGTCGGCCAGGCACTTGCGCAGGCGCGTGATTTCGCAGGTCTGGCTGGACTGGATCTCGCCCGCACCGTTTCGGTCAGTGCTCCTTACGCATGGTCCGAGGGGTCGTGGCGTTTGCAGGGCGGCTACTCGCGCATGAGCGCCGGCGCCCACCCGCCAGCAGAGGGCGCTGCAAGCCTGTCGAGCGAGCACGAGCTCGCCCCGGACGGGCCTCATGTGGTCGCATTCGATTTTGGTATCAAACGCAACATCCTGCGAATGATGGCCGACCGCGGCGCCCGCATCACCGTGGTCCCGGCGCAGACGCCCGCGGCAGAGGTGGTTGCGCTGCGGCCTGACGGGATTTTTCTGTCCAACGGGCCCGGCGATCCACAGCCCTGCGACTACGCGATCCGGGCGGCGGCCGATTTGCTCGAGCGCGGTTACCCGACGTTTGGCATCTGCCTCGGTCACCAAATCCTTGCGCTGGCGAGCGGTGCCCGCACCTTGAAAATGAAATTTGGTCACCATGGCGCCAACCATCCGGTGAAAGACCTCGACGAGCAGCGCGTGTTGATTACGAGCCAGAACCATGGCTTTGCGGTCGACCCAGACTCACTGCCGGCGACGCTGCGCACGACGCACGTATCGCTTTTTGACGGATCGATCCAGGGACTTGCCCGCACCGATCGGCCTGCATTTGGTTTTCAGGGGCACCCAGAGGCGAGCCCGGGCCCGCATGACATCGGTTACTTGTTTGACCGGTTTTTTGCCCTCATGGGCGCGCATCCGATGGCCGCCCAGCATGCCTAAACGTCTTGACCTGCAGAGCATTCTGATCATTGGGGCGGGGCCGATCATCATCGGTCAGGCCTGTGAGTTTGATTACTCGGGGGCGCAAGCCTGCAAAGCCCTCAAAGCGGAGGGTTATCGCGTCATCTTGGTCAACAGCAATCCCGCGACCATCATGACCGACCCCGAGACTGCCGATGTCACTTACATCGAGCCGATTACTTGGCAGGTGGTCGAGCGCATCATCGAGCGCGAGCGCCCCGATGCGATTCTGCCGACCATGGGTGGGCAGACGGCGTTGAACTGTGCGCTCGATTTGCATCGTCATGGCGTTTTGGATCGTTATCAGGTCGAGTTGATTGGCGCGAGCCCGGAAGCGATCGATAAAGCCGAGGATCGCCTCAAGTTTAAAAACGCGATGACCGGAATCGGGCTGGCGAGCGCGCGCTCCGGCATTGCCCATTCGCTTGACGAGGCCCAACGCGTACAGAGCGGTATCGGCTACCCCGTGATCATTCGGCCGAGCTTTACGCTTGGCGGCACGGGCGGCGGGATTGCTTACAACCAGGAAGAATTTGTCGAGATCTGTAAGCGCGGCCTCGACCTCTCGCCGACCCGGGAACTACTGATTGAAGAAAGCCTGATCGGCTGGAAAGAGTTCGAGATGGAGGTGGTGCGCGACCGTGCGGACAATTGCATCATCGTCTGCGCGATCGAAAACCTCGATCCGATGGGGGTCCACACCGGCGATTCGATCACCGTTGCGCCGGCGCAAACGCTGACCGATAAGGAATACCAGTTGATGCGCAACGCATCGATTGCGATCCTGCGTGAGATCGGCGTCGATACCGGCGGCAGCAACGTTCAGTTCGCGATCAATCCGCGCGATGGCCGTATGGTCGTGATCGAGATGAACCCTCGCGTGAGTCGCTCGAGCGCGCTCGCTTCCAAGGCCACTGGCTTCCCCATCGCCAAGGTGGCGGCCCGTCTTGCGGTGGGATACACCCTCGACGAATTGCGCAATGACATCACCGGCGGAGCGACACCGGCGTCGTTTGAGCCGTCGATCGACTACGTCGTGACAAAAATTCCGCGCTTCGCGTTCGAGAAGTTTCCGCAGGCGGATTCGCGCTTGACGACCCAGATGAAGTCGGTCGGCGAGGTGATGGCGATTGGTCGGACCTTCCAGGAATCGTTCCAGAAGGCGCTGCGTGGTTTGGAGATCGGCATCGATGGTCTGGACGAGCGCCTGACCGACCGCGACGACATCGCCCAGTCCTTGGGGGAACCGACCCCCGAGCGCATCTTGCACGTGGCCGACGCGTTTCGGGTTGGAATGACGCTCGAAGAAGTCTTTGACGAGTGCGCGATTGATCCGTGGTTTCTCGCCCAAATTGCCGAGATCGTGCGCCACGAAAGTAGCTTGTTGGCGCTGCGCGAGGCGGGAGGCGGGCTCGATAGTCTCTCGGCCACGGAACTGCGCTTTTTGAAGGCGCACGGATTTTCGGATCGTCGTCTGGCCAAGTTGCTCGGCTGTGGCGGTGGCGATGTGCGCAAACGCCGGCACTTGCTGGGGGTGCGCCCGGTATTCAAGCGGGTCGATACCTGCGCCGGCGAATTCGATACCGAGACCGCTTATCTGTACTCGAGCTACGAGGGGCTGGTCTACGCACCCGGCGACGCCGAGTGTGAGTCGCGCCCCAGTACGCGCCGCAAGATTATGGTGCTGGGCGGCGGGCCGAACCGGATTGGGCAGGGGATTGAGTTCGACTATTGCTGCGTCCACGCGGCTTTTGCGCTGCGTGAGGATGGTTTTGAGACCATCATGGTCAACTGCAACCCGGAAACGGTGTCGACCGATTACGACACCAGCGACCGGCTCTATTTTGAGCCCCTGACGCTCGAAGACGTCCTCGAAATCGTCGCGATCGAGAAGCCCGAGGGCGTGATTGTTCAGTACGGTGGCCAGACGCCGCTTAAATTGGCGCTTGCACTCGAAGCCAATGGCGTACCCATTATTGGCACCAGTCCGGAGTCGATTGATATTGCCGAAGATCGTGAGCGCTTTCAGCGCTTGCTCGGCAAGCTTGAGTTGCGCCAACCGCCTAACCGCACCGCGCGCACGGAGCCGGAGGCCATCGAGTTGGCCGCGCAGATTGGTTATCCGCTGGTGGTGCGTCCGAGCTACGTGCTGGGTGGTCGCGCGATGGAGATCGTGCACGAGCGCAAGGATCTCGAGCGATACATGCGCGAGGCGGTCAAGGTCTCGAACGACAGCCCGGTGCTACTTGATCGATTTTTGAACGACGCCATCGAGGTCGATGTCGATTGCATTGCCGACGGTAAACGGGTGTTCATCGGTGGCGTGATGGAACATATCGAACAGGCCGGGGTGCACTCCGGCGATTCGGCTTGCTCCCTGCCGCCGTACTCGCTCGACGCCGAGGTGGTCGCGCAGATCGAGGAGCAGACTGCGCGGATGGCGCGTGCCTTGCACGTGGTTGGGCTGATGAACGTTCAGTTTGCCGTCCAGCACGATGCCGGTGGTCACGCGACGATCTTCGTGTTGGAAGTCAACCCGCGCGCATCGCGTACGGTCCCGTTCGTATCCAAGGCGACGGGTTTGCCGCTTGCCAAGATTGCCGCTCGCTGCATGGCAGGTCGATCGCTCGACGCGCAGGGCATTGGAGCCCAGGTCTTGCCGCCTTATTTTTCAGTGAAAGAGGCGGTGTTCCCCTTCGTTAAGTTTCCGGGCGTGGATACCCTCTTGGGCCCAGAGATGAAGTCGACGGGTGAAGTGATGGGGGTCGGCCATAGCTTTGGCGAGGCCTTCGTGAAAAGTCAACTCGGCGCCGGCGTTCGCCTGCCCGCCGAGGGCACGGTCTTTATTAGCGTGCGGCAGGCGGACAAAGCGCGTGCGGTGCAAATCGCCCGCGAACTGCACGACTTGGGCTTCCAATTGGTGGCGACCCGCGGTACGGCGGCGGCGATTGCCGCGGCAGCGATTCCGGTACGCGCGGTCGCGAAGGTGCAGGAAGGCCGCCCGCATGTGGTCGATATGCTCAAGAACGGCGAGATTGCGCTTGTCATTAATACGGTCGACGAGCGTCGCTCTGCAATTTTGGATTCCAGAACGATCCGCACGACGGCGCTGGCGCAGCGGGTGACCTACTACACGACGATCGCGGGCGCACGCGCAGCCGTCGAGGGCATGCGCCATTTGCGCGGCCTCGAAGTCTATTCATTACAGGCGCTGCACGCCGGCTTGCAGGGCTGAGGAGTTCTCACATGGCAACCATCCCTCTTACGGTTCGCGGCGCCGAGTTGCTGCGCAGCGAGTTGCAGCGCCTCAAGCACGTCGAGCGCCCTCAGGTCATCACCGCGATTGCCGAGGCGCGCGCGCAGGGCGATCTCTCTGAAAACGCCGACTACGATGCGGCCAAAGAACGCCAGGGCTTCATCGAAGGGCGCATCCTCGAGCTCGAATCGAAGCTCTCCAATGCGCAGGTGATCGATCCCAAGACGGTCAATGCGGACGGTCGGGTGGTGTTTGGTTCAACGGTCGACCTCGAGGAGTTGGAGGCCGGTAAAGCGGTGACGTATCAAATCGTCGGCGAAGACGAGGCCAACATCAGTCAGGGTTTGATCTCGGTCTCGAGCCCGATCGCACGTGCCCTGATCGGCAAATCGCCTGGCGACGTCGTGACGGTGCAGGCGCCCGCCGGCAAGCGGGAATACGAGATTCTGGACGTGCGTTACGTCTGATCGCGGCGCCGTTGGCCGATGGGGCGCCTGGGTGCGGTGGCGCTGCGAATCGGCCCACGGGTACCGCCTCCTGGGGGGGCCCAATCGCTCGCTGGGCGCTCGCTTCGGGTCGTCGGCCGGCCTGCGCTGTTGCCGCGGGCCGAGGGCCCGAATCGTGTCGACGCTTTGGCGGCCGGCGGGCGAGCGCGCAGGCTTAGTTTCGGCCGGGTCAGGGCGGGCGGCTCGGGCTCGGGGCGCAAGCGATACAGCACGAGCAGCTTGCCGATCGACTGCACCGGCTGCACGCCGAGTTGGCGGCAAATCGCGAGTAGCATGATTTCGCGCTCTTCGCGGGTCGCCTCGAGCAAGCGCACCTTGATGAGGCCATGCGCATTGAGTGCACGATCGATTTCCGCGAGCACAGGCTCCGTCAGGCCGGCGCTGCCGATCATCACGACGGGCTTGAGCGCGTGTGCTTGCGCGCGCAGCCCTTGGCGTTGTGCCGGGCTCAGAGACGGGGTCAGCGGGTGGGTGGCTGCCGAAGCAGCCTCACCCTTGGCGGGGGGCGACTGGGTGGCCGACTGGAGAGGCGATTGGGGGGCCGAAGCGTCATCATGCATGTCGGCATTGTAGAGCGGTCCACGCGACGTCAAGAACATGGCTAAGAATCGATTTAGTAAGGCGTGGTTGCACGATCACATCAACGACCCCTACGTGAAGCTTGCGCAGAAGCACCAATACCGCTCGCGGGCCGCGTTTAAGCTGATTGGGATCGACGATGAAGAAGGCCTGATTCGCCCTGGAATGACCGTCGTCGACCTGGGTTCGGCACCCGGAAGCTGGTCGCAAGTGATCCGGGAGCGTCTGGGTGGTGGCGCACAGGGCGCGATGCGTGGGCGCGTGTTTGCGATTGATTTGTTGCCGATGGAGCCAATCGCCGACGTCACCTTCGTCGAGGGCGACTTTCGCGAGGATGCGGTTCTGGCGCAGTTTGAAGCCCTGCTCGGCGGCTCGGCGGTCGATCTGGTCCTGTCCGACATGGCTCCAAATCTCTCCGGGGTCGGCGTCGCCGACGCCGCCCGCGTGGCCCATGTGGTGGAACTTGCGCTTGAATTTGCTTGTCGCCACCTGCAGCCGAGCGGTGCCTTGCTGGTGAAGTGTTTCCACGGTAGTGGCTACAGTCAGCTTGTGCAGCGCTTCAAGGAGACCTTTGTTCGGGTCGTGCCGAAGAAGCCAAAGGCCTCGCGCGACGCCTCCGCCGAGACTTTTTTATTGGGGCGGACCTTAAAGGCGAGTGCGCGCGGAGGATCCGTCAGGGATGGCCGTTGAAAACGACTCACGTTTTCGTTGCAAAAGAGTATTATTTTAAGTTCGCCCTAAGTCTGGGCGGGTGATCGCAGGCAGGAGCCCAAGCGTTGAACAACATGTTTTCCAAGGCGGCGGTGTGGCTGGTCATCGCGCTGGTCCTCTTTACCGTCTTCAAGCAATTTGACACCCGGCAGACGCGCGGCGCCGACGTGCCGTACTCGGTGTTCATGGAAGACGCCAAGTCGGGCCGTATCGACTCGGTTTCGATCGACGGGCGCACCCTGCGGGCGCGCACGAAAGACAACCAGCCCCTGACGGTCTACTCGCCAGGCGATATCTGGATGGTGTCCGACCTGCTGAAGTTCGGCGTCAAGGTACAGGCGAAGCCAGAAGAAGAGCAAAGCCTTTTGATGAGTATCTTCATCAGTTGGTTCCCGATGTTGCTCCTGATTGGGGTGTGGGTTTTTTTCATGCGGCAAATGCAGGGCGGGGGGCGCGGTGGTGCGTTCTCCTTCGGCAAGAGCCGCGCCAAGCTGTTGGATGAGAACAACAATTCCATCACCTTTGTCGACGTGGCGGGCTGCGACGAGGCCAAGGAAGAGGTCAAGGAACTAGTAGATTTCCTGCGCGACCCGAGCAAATTTCAAAAGCTCGGCGGCAAGATTCCGCGCGGCGTCCTCATGGTGGGTTCGCCGGGTACCGGGAAGACCTTGCTCGCGAAGGCGATCGCGGGCGAGGCCAAGGTGCCGTTCTTCAGCATCTCGGGTTCGGACTTCGTCGAGATGTTCGTCGGGGTGGGCGCAGCGCGCGTGCGCGACATGTTCGAGAACGCCAAGAAGCACGCGCCTTGCATCATCTTCATCGACGAGATCGACGCCGTTGGCCGACAGCGCGGAGCGGGTCTGGGCGGCGGTAACGACGAGCGCGAGCAGACGCTCAACCAGATGCTGGTCGAGATGGACGGCTTCGAAACAGGGCAGGGGATCATCGTGATTGCGGCGACGAACCGCCCCGACGTGTTGGACCCGGCGCTGTTGCGTCCCGGCCGCTTCGACCGTCAGGTCGTGGTGCCTTTGCCCGATATTCGGGGCCGTGAGCAGATCCTCACCGTCCACATGCGCAAGGTGCCCATCGCCCACGACGTCAAGGCCGACATTATTGCGCGCGGCTGCCCAGGGTTCTCGGGGGCCGATCTGGCAAATCTGGTGAATGAGGCGGCCCTGTTCGCGGCGCGTCGGAACGCGCGCGTGGTCGAGCAGCAGGATTTCGAGCGCGCCAAGGACAAGATCATCATGGGCGCCGAGCGGCGCAGCTTGGTGATGCCGGAAGATGAGCGTCGCAACACCGCCTATCACGAGTCAGGGCACGCCATCGTTGCCAAGCTCTTGCCGAAGACGACTGACCCGGTGCACAAGGTCACGATCATCCCCCGTGGGCGGGCGCTCGGGGTCACGATGCAGTTGCCGGAAGGCGATCGTTACAGCATGGACAAAGAGCGCATGCTGGCCACAATCGCGGTTCTCTTCGGTGGCCGCATTGCGGAAGAAATCTTCATGAATCAGATGACCACCGGCGCGTCGAACGACTTTGAGCGTGCGACCCACATTGCGCGGGACATGGTGACGCGTTATGGAATGAGTGTTGAACTCGGCCCGATGGTGTACGCCGAGAATGAAGGTGAAGTTTTCCTCGGGCGTTCCATTACGCGCCAGGTCAACGTTTCGGAAGCGACAATGCAAAAGGTCGACGCCGAGATCCGCCGCATCATCGATGAACAATACCAGGTCGCTTATAAGATTCTGGATGAACACCGCGAGACGGTGCATCTGATGGCGAAGACCTTGCTTGAGTTCGAGACGATCGACTCGGAACAGATCGACGACATCATGGCGGGACGTGCGCCGCGCCCGCCGCGCGACTGGTCGCCTTCGAGCGGCTCGGGCGGTAGCGGGGGAGCCGGTGGGGGTGCCCGGCCGGATGCGACCATTGCCCCGGACGCGCCGCAAGTTCCCGCTGCCTGAATCGGGCGGCGTGGCGCAGGCATTGGCGTTCCCAGCCCTTTAGGGCGGGCTCCTGAGCGTGCTGCAGGCGGCGGGTCGCGATCAGGCCCCGCCAGCGTCGTTGGCCTGTGGGCGTTTTCGCCTCGGCCTGAATCGTCCCCTGGTGATGGGCATCTTAAACGTCACCCCCGATTCCTTCTCCGACGGGGGGCGTTATGTTGACCCTGGGGCAGCGATCGCGCAGGCCGAGCGCCTCGTTGAAGACGGGGCCGATTGGATCGATGTCGGCGCTGAATCAACGCGCCCTGGTTCGCTTCCCATCACCGCCGAAGTCGAACTCGAACGTCTGTTGCCGGTGTTGGGGGCTTTGGTTGGCTTAGGGGTGCCGATTTCGGTCGATACCCGTCGCGCCGAGGTCATGCAGGCGGCGCTCGCGCTCGGCGTCGATTGCATCAACGATGTCGAAGCCTTGCGCTCGAGCGAAGCGCTGCGCGTTGTGCAATCGTCGAATTGTGCGGTTTGTCTGATGCACATGCAGGCGAGCCCGGGCACCATGCAGCTCGCGCCGACCTACGACGACGTCGTACTTGAAGTTGGACAGTTTCTTCGCGATCGGGTCGCCGTCGCGCGGGCGCATGGCATCGCCGCCGAGCGCATCGTCGTCGATCCGGGGATCGGGTTCGGCAAGACCACGCAGCAAAATCTGGCGCTCATTGCGCATGCCGCCGAATTGGTACCGGGCTATCCGGTTTTGATCGGTTTGTCGCGCAAGCGGGTCGTCGGTGAAGTTACCGGGCGGGCGCTCGACGAGCGGCTCGCGGGCAGTCTTGGCGGCGCCCTGGCTGCGGTGGCCGCTGGCGCGGCCGTTGTGCGGGTGCACGATGTTGCGGCTACGGTGGATGCGCTCGCTGTGTGGCAAGCCGTTCGTGATGCCGGAGACGATGCGCAAGAATGGTCGACACGCAACGCAAGGGGATTCGGATGACGCAAGAACAACCGAAAGAACAACCGAAAGAACAACTGAAAAAAGAACCGCAGGGGCAATCGATGGTGCGGCAGTGGTTTGGCACCGACGGTATTCGCGGTCGGGTCGGCGAGGCGCCGATTACGCCCGATTTTGTGATGCGACTCGGCTATGCCGCCGGGCAGGTCCTAGCGCGCGACGGTTCGGGCGTGCGCGGCGGCCGGCCTACCGTCCTCATCGGCAAAGACACCCGCGTCTCGGGCTACTTGCTGGAATCTGCCTTGCAGAGTGGCTTGTCGGCGGCTGGCGTCGACGTGCTCTTATGCGGACCGCTGCCAACGCCCGGTGTCGCTTATCTCACCCGCGCGCTCAGGCTTTCGGCCGGCGTGGTGATTAGCGCTTCGCATAATCCGTTTGAGGACAACGGCATCAAGTTCTTTTCCGCCGACGGCGATAAGTTGCCCGACGCGACCGAGGCCCGCATCGAGGCCGCTCTTGGCTCCGCGATTACGTGTGTCGCCGCCAGCGAGCTAGGGCGCGCGCGTCGCATCGAGGACGCCGCCGGACGTTATATTGAATTCTGTAAGAGCACCTTCCCCGCCGAGCTCGACCTGCGCGGCCTTCGTCTGATCGTCGACTGCGCCCACGGGGCGGCTTATCAAGCGGCGCCCGCGGTCTTTCATGAACTCGGCGCCGAGGTGATTGCGATTGGGGCCGCACCCAATGGTTTAAATATTAACGATGGGTTTGGCGCGACCCACACCGCGGCGATCGCGCAAGCCGTACTGGAGCACCGGGCCGATTACGGCATTGCCCTCGACGGGGACGCGGATCGCCTGGTGATCGCGGATCGCACCGGCCGCCTCTTCAATGGCGACGAGTTGCTGTACGCGATGGTGCTCGATCGTTTACGGCGGTCTCCGGTGGCGGGTGCGGTCGGCACACTGATGTCGAATCTCGGTTTGGAGCAGGCTCTGGAGCGTCGAGGGGTGCGCTTCGAGCGGGCTAAGGTGGGCGACCGTTACGTTCTTGAGATGCTGCGCGCACGGGGTTGGCTCTTCGGCGGCGAATCGAGCGGGCACCTGCTGGCGCTTGACCGTCACTCCACCGGCGACGGCACGATCAGCGCGCTGCAAGTGTTGGCTGCCGTACGGTCGGGCGGGGTCGATTTGGCGACATTGATCGCTGACATGGCGATGTTGCCGCAACGTTTGCTCAACGTGCGCCTCCAGCCCGGTTTTGACTGGCGCACGCACGCCCCGCTGGCAGAGGCCAAACGGGCGGTCGAGGCCGAGTTGGCCGAACGCGGTCGCGTGTTGATTCGAGCCTCTGGCACGGAACCCTTGCTGCGTTTCATGGTTGAAGCGCGCGATGCGGATGTCGCCCAAGCCTTGGCAGAACGTCTTGCGCAATCGGTACAGACGGCTTAAGACGCCAACTCTCTGCTAGAATTCGGTCTCTCTCGGGGCGTAGCTCAGCCTGGTAGAGCGCTTGCTTTGGGAGCAAGATGTCGGAAGTTCGAATCCTCTCGCCCCGACCACGAATCTCGCTGTCCAGTCCGTTCTTGGCGGACTGTGGCGGCGGAGTGTGGATGTTTGTATGATCCCCGGGCCACCTGCCCGTAGCTCAGTTGGATAGAGCATCAGCCTTCTAAGCTGAGGGTCACAGGTTCGATTCCTGTCGGGCAGGCCAGCGTTATTGATGGTCTGTTCGTGTTTGTTTCGGTGGTGGCTGTAGCTCAGCGGTAGAGTCCTGGATTGTGATTCCAGTTGTCGTGGGTTCGAATCCCATCAGCCACCCCATCGATTCCGCTGGCAGCTTGCCGTTTCCCTCTCCCCGTCCGGTGGCGCCTTGTTAAACCCCGCCAAACCACTCCCCGTCGATGGGCTCACGCTGAAACAGGCCCGCGGGCTCGATCTGTTGGCCGGGGTGAAAGTGTTGGACCTCACTTCATCGATCGCAGGCCCTTACGCGGGCCAGTTGTTGGGCGATCTCGGGGCCGACGTGGTGAAAGTCGAACGCGGCCATCAGCCCGACGATTCGCGTGCCTGGGGACCGCCATTTCTCGAGGGCGAATCGCTCTGGTACCTCAGCGTCAATCGCAATAAGCGCTCGCTCGCGCTGGACTACACCCAAACCGAGGGGCACGCGCTGTTGATGCGTCTGGTGGCACACGCCGACGTTGTGTTGGTGAACCTGGTGGCTCGCGTGCAGCGCAAACTGGGTTTGGATCAGACGACCCTCACGGCGGTCAATCCCGGGCTTATCCATGTCTCCGTGACCGGATTTGGGCTTGACGGTGCCCGCGCGGACGCACCGTGTTACGACCTCATCGCCGAGGGCTGGTCGGGCGTGATGGACATGACCGGTGACGCCGCCGGGGCACCGCAGAAAGTCGGTACGCCCGCGGCCGATTTGCTCGCGGGTCATGACGCGGCGATGGCGGTTCTCGCTGCATTGCTACGGCGGGGGCGTGACGGGCGGGGGTGCGCGATTGACGTCTCGATGGTCGAGAGCATGACGCGTTTTATGGGGCCGCGCCTGGTGCCTTACCTCGGCTCGGGAGAGCCGATGCGTCGCGCCAGCGGACGCGACAGCGTGATCGCGATCTATCAGGTGTTTGAGACCGCCGACGAACCGATCACGCTCGGCCTTGGTAACGATGCCATTTGGCGCCGCTTCTGGGCTGCCGTGGGCGTGCCCGATGTTATCGATGAGCCTGCATACGCCACGAATGCCGACCGCCGCGCGGCGCGCACGCAGATCGTCGAGCGCATCGCGCGCATTCTCGCAACCCAAAAGCGGGCGCACTGGTTAGCGATTTTTGAAGAAGCGCGGATTCCTGCGGGTCCGATTCAGCGGCTCGATCAAGTGGCGGCCGACGCTGAACTGCACGCGCGCGGGTTTCTTTATGCTAGCGAGCGCCCGAGCGCGGTGGGCGTTCAGCGGATTCCGCAGGTCGGCCTGGGGATTCGCTTCGATGGGGAAAGCGAAGGCTCTCAAACACCACCGCCCTTACTCGGTGCGCAAACAACCGAAGTGCTCACCGCGTGGCTGGCGGTCGGGGCCGAGGAGCTCGCGCGTTTGCGCGAGCATGGGCTGATTTTTTGATAGGACTGGGCAGGATGAGTTGGACTGAGATCACCTATGTCGAAGACGGGCCAATCGGTACGCTGACCTTGAATCGACCGCACGACGGCAACATGTTTACGCCAACGATGTGTCACGAGATTCGCGACTGCATCAACGCGGTGCGGCGCGAGACGCGCACGCGGGTGCTTGTCATTACGGGCGCGGGCGACAAGTTTTTTTGTATCGGAGGCCGCAAGGAGGGCATGGAAGAAACGCTGCTCTACGCCGGCGTACTCCCCACCCTGGAAATGTACGAGAGCATTGATCGTCTCCAAAAACCGGTCATTGCCTCGGTGAATGGCTTCGCCGTCGGTGGCGGTAATGTGCTCCAGATGGTTTGCGACATCACAATCGCGAAGGAAAGTGCGGTGTTTCGCCAGGTCGGTCCGATGATGGGTAGTTTTGACGCTGGCTACGGGACCTGGTACCTCGAGGACCTGATTGGCAAGAAGCGCGCGAAAGAGATGTGGTACCGAAATCCGAAGATTTCGGCGCGCGAGGCGCTTTCCTGGGGCCTCATCAACCAGGTCGTAGCCGACGCCGAACTCGCCAGTGCCACCCGTACACTGGCGCTTGAGATCGCCGATCGGGGTGCTTTTGCGCTGGCGTCGGTCAAGGCTGCGTTCAACGCCCGCCACGGTGGGGTTAGTGGTTTATCGCGGATGGCCCATGATTTGTTGTTGCGCGGTTACCTCGAGACCGACGAGCATCACGAACTGGCAGCGGCGTTCGCGCAGCGTCGGGCTCCCAACGCCGACACCTTTGGGCACTGAGGGGTAAGCCTCGGCGCGCCGTCCGCGAGCACACCAACGGATCGATGGGAAAACTACTGACCTTGCTGTCGCCCGCCATGGCGCGACCGTTCTACGCTGAGGGCACCTGGCGCGAGGAAACGCTCTATGCCTGTGTGGTGCGGCACGCGCGCGAGCGGGGCAGCCGATTTGCGTTGCGCGATGCGCACCATCGTTTGACGTGGGCCGAGGTTTTGCACTGGGTCGACGCCATCGCGCAGGTGCTCGAAGACGATGGACTGCGGCCGGGTGATCGGGTCGCTGTTTGGTTGCCGAGTCGGGTCGAATCTGTCCTCGTGTTTCTCGCCTGTTCGCGTAACGGCTATGTCTGCAATCCTTCTCTCCATCAGAACTATACGGTGGAAGAGATCGTCGTACTCCTCGGCCGTATCGATTGTCGGGTCTTGTTTGCGCAGCTGGGTTATGGTGCCGACGCCCACTCGAGCGATCTGGTCGAGCGCGTCCGCTCGCTGCCGTCCTTGCGCGCGCTCTATCTGCTGCCGCGCGCGGCGCTCGGGGCTCGCGAGGCCGCCGCAGAGCTTGCGGGAATTGCTGGCGCGCGCTCTTTTCCGCGCGCAGACCTCGCGGCCCCCGCAGTCGGTAGCAGCGCACCGAGCGCCGACCCCGACCAGATTGTTTACCTGGCCTTCACGAGTGGCACCACCGGGCCACCCAAAGGGGTTATGCACAGCAACAACACCTTGCTGGCGAATGGACGGGCGATGGTCGCTGACTGGGGGCACCACGATCAGACCGTGCTTCTGAGTCTCAGTCCGATGAGCCACCACATTGGCACCGTTGCGCTCGAACAGGCGCTGGTGTGCGGTTGCGAGTTGGTCGTGAATGACCCACGGGTGGGACGCAGTGCGCTCGACTGGATCGTGCACACGCAGGCCACTTACGTCATGGGCGTGCCGACCCACGCAATGGATTTGCTCGACGCCTTGCAGGCCAGCGGAGCCCGTACGATGGGGCAGGTTCGGGTGTTTTATATGGCGGGCTCGCCGATACCGCAAGAAACCGCGCAGCGATTTGTAGCGCTCGGCATCAAACCGCAGAACGTCTACGGCATGACGGAAAACGGTTCGCATCAATACACCTTGCCTGCGGATCCGAACGACGCGGTGGTCGCTACGTGTGGTCGCGCTTGCCGCGGTTACGAGGTCACGCTCTGGTCACCCGATAACCCGGATCAACCGGCGGCGCCGGGTGCGGTTGGTGAAATTGGCGGCCGCGGAGCTTTGCTGATGTTGGGCTACTTTGGCAACCAAGCGACCACGCAAGGCTCGTTTAACGCGCACGGCTGGTTCATGAGTGGTGATCTGGGTCAGTTTGACGAGCAGGGCAACTTGCGCATCGTCGGGCGCAAGAAAGATCTCATCATCCGCGGTGGGCATAACATCTATCCGGCGCAAATCGAAGACCTCGCCCATCGTCATCCAGCGGTTCGCAAGGCGGCGGCATTTGCGGTTGCAGACGCCCGTTTGGGCGAAAAAGTTTGTTTGGCGCTGATTCTCGAGGGTCCGCCGCTCGAGCCCGAGGCGATGCTCGAACACTTGGCGCAAGCCGGCCTGTCCAAATTCGATATGCCGGAGTACTACCAGATTTTAGATTCGTTCCCCTTGACGCCGAGCGGCAAGATTCTCAAACGTGAGTTGATGGAATGGGTCCGCTCGGGTCGTCTGACGCCGCAGCCGATTCGTTATCGTGCGAAGGAAAGTTGATGATTGAATTAAGTTTCCCGGACGAGTTTGCGCTGCTCACGCTGTCTCGCCCCGAGGCCCTGAATGCGCTCTCGTTTGCGCTGCTGGAGCAGATCGGGCAAGCCCTTGATGAGGTCGGACGCTCGCGAGCGCGGGCGCTCCTCATTACTGGCGCCGGCGACCGTGCCTTTTGTGCGGGCGCCGATATCAAGGAATTGCAGCAACGCGATCTCGCCGCGCAGCGCCGCGGCGCCGAATTGGGCCAGGCCGTGTTTGCCCGTCTCGACCGATTGCCGATTGCTTCGGTTGCGCTCGTCAACGGTTACGCGTTCGGTGGGGGCTTCGAGCTCGCACTGGCGTGTACCTTTCGGCTCGCGACGGCGAACGCCAAGTTCGGTTTGCCTGAAATTAAACTCGGCCTGATCCCGGGTTACGGTGGCACGCAGCGCCTGCCGCGCCTCATCGGCCCGGCACGTGCCCTGGAATGTGTGCTGACGGGGCG
>Ga0136644_10001694_pt1 | contig 17343 bp, 14 predicted proteins | sample C_130820_EF_Meta_FD_94780 | JGI IMG/M metagenome (GOLD analysis project Ga0136644, IMG submission 94780) | Freshwater microbial communities from Lake Croche, Canada to study carbon cycling - C_130820_EF_MetaG (v2) (version 2) | ecosystem: Environmental > Aquatic > Freshwater > Lake | place... | reverse complement strand
TATATAGTAAATACAAAAAATTTAAAATTGGTTCTAAAAAACCAACATTTAAACAAATATGTTTTCCTGATAAATTTACATACCAATTACCCCAATTATTTGTTAGTCAATTTATTAACCCTTCAACATCTTATAAAGGAATTTTATTATGTCATAAAATAGGTGCCGGAAAAACTTGTGCAGCTGTTCAAATTGCCGAACAATGGAAAGGAAAACGCCAAATTATTATGATCTGCCCGGCATCATTAGTTGGAAACTTTTATAAAGAAATACGTTCTGAATGTACAGGAAGTGAATATTTAACAGATATAGAAAGAGAAGAATTAAAATCATTAGATCCACTATCAGCAGAATACAAGAATATAATTAAATCAGTTAATGAAAAAATAGATGAACATTATTTAATATATTCATATAATAAATTTGTTGATTTATTAAAAAATAGAAAGATAAAATTAGACAATACATTATTAATTGTTGATGAAGTTCAAAATATAGTTTCTGAACATGGATCTTATTATCAAATTATTTTAAATGCGATTAAAAAAGCTCCTGCTGATTTAAGAATAGTTATTATGTCAGCAACACCAATATTTGATAAACCGATGGAATTAGGATTAACATTAAATTTATTAAGACCTAAAACAGAATTAGAAATAGGATCAAAATTTAATGATATGTATATTAATTATAAAGTAGTAGATGGGAAACCAATATATAATATTAAAAATGAAAATAAATTAAAATTAAAATTAAATGGATTAATATCATATTATCAGGGTGCGCCATCATATGTTTTCCCTGAAAGAATTCAAAAAATAGTTAGATGTCCAATGTCAAAATATCAATATGATTGTTATAAAGTTGTACAAGAGAGAGAAGGAGAAATAAATAAGTTAGATTTATTAAAATTGCCGAGTAATTTTTTTATAGGGAGTAGAATAATATCAAATATTGCATTTCCAAATAAATTAGTTAATAATGCTGGATTAAATGCATTAACTAGAAAAATGATGGATCTTGAAAATCTTCATACATATTCAACAAAATATTATGAAATAATGAAACGTGTTTTAAAATCATCTGGAACAATATTTATTTATTCTAATTTTAAAGAATATGGAGGATTATTATCTTTTATTAAAATTTTAGAACATTATAAATATTCTGATTTTTTTGATAATGGACCTGGAAAGTTAAGATATGCTGTTTGGTCAGGTGATCAAACAATTGAACAAAAAGAAAAATTAAAAGATGTTTTTAATTTAAAAAAAAATTATAATGGATCTAAAATTAAAATAGTTTTAGGATCACCAGCAATTAAAGAAGGTGTTTCACTTCTTCGTGTTAGACAAGTTCATATTATTGAACCTTATTGGAATATGTCAAGATTAGAGCAAGTTATAGGTAGGGCAATTAGATTATGTTCTCACAAGGATGTTGAACCAGAAAAAAGAAAAGTAAAAGTATATATATATATAGCAACAATACCAACAGATATAGCATTAAAAGAAAAGGAAATAATAAAGAATAAAAATGATAGAACAATAACAGTAGATGAACATATATTAAATATGGCACTAACAAAAGAAAAATTAAGTTTTCAATTTGATAATGTTATTAAAGATGCTGCAATTGATAATAAATTATTTCAATAATTTATTTTTAAATAAAATCTATTTAATTATATATGAAGTACAATATAGATGATAAAAATGAAAACATATTAAGTGAATCATTTAATAATTATTATATATATGATGAAACACAAAATGATTATTATTTAGATGAGAATGATGTTGAAAATTTTGGCAAATTTGGTGATTCTCTAAAAAAATTAGGTAAATCTATTGAATCGGGGGCAAAAAAAGTTGGTAAAACTATTGAATCAGGTGCAAAAAAAGTTGGTAAAACTATTGAATCAGGTGCTAAAGCTGCTGGTAAATCTATTGTATCTAATGCAAAAAATTTTGGTAATTCTGTTGTAAATACTTCTAAAAATTTTGGGAATGCTTTAGCAAGAGGAGATTTTAAAACTGCTGGAAATATAGCATTAAATGTTGCTAATAATGTTGTACCAATTAAGACATTTATTAAAATTGCAAATGGTGAAAAATTAAATGCTACTGATTATTTAAATTTAGCTTTATTAGTACCTATTCCAGGTGCTCAATTGGCAGCAATGGGATCAAAAGTTGTTGCATCTACTGTAGCAAAATCTGTAGCTAGTACTGCAGCAAAAGAGGTAGCAGAAAAAATAGCAGTATCTTATGCAAAAAAAGCAGCAGAAGAAACAGCAGTAAAATTGATTGCTGATAAAGTCAAGGGTAGAGTTGTTGGAGCAGTAATTAAGCAAACAGATGTTGGAAAATATATTAATGAAGAAAAGAAAGAAATAACTGATAAAGTTATATCAAATATTAAAGAAAAATTTTATAATAATAAAAAGAATAAAAAGAATAAAAAGAAATCTAAAAAGAAATCTAAAAAAAATAAAAAGAAATCTAAAATTAAAACAATAATAAATAAATCAGAATTAATAAATTTAGCTCATAAAGAAGTAGATAAAATAAATATTATGAAATTAGGTGAAAAATCTAAAAAATTAATTACAAGAGCAGAAAAAGCAATTAATAATCAAGTTAAAACATATTATAATACATCTAAAAATAAAATAGAATTAGATAAAAAAATAAGAAATGTCATTAATGTAAATATGAAAAAATTAGGTTTAAAAGTATCGTCAAAATCAAATATTGATGATATAGAAAAATCTGTTGAAAAAATATATATAAATAAAGCAGCTAATGATACAGTAAAGAATTTTGATAAAGATGTAGATAAAAAAATTAAAGTAGAATTAGAGAAAAAAGTCGATAATATATTAATTAATGATAATACACATATCAATGAATTAGTTGCAAATGAAGAAAGTAAATTAATACATGATAAAAATAATAAATCGGATACAAATAAAGATAATAAATCTAAATCTAATGAATCTAATCAATCAGATGAAGATAATGAATCAGATGAAGATAATGAATCAGATGACGATAATTCAGAAGACAGTAAAGTTTCAGAAAAAAATAATTCTAATAAAAAAATTATAATATGGAGTGTATCAATTATTTTTATTATTATTATAATTGTATGTATATATTTATTTGTAATCAGAAGAAAAAAAGAAGATAATTAAATTGATATAAATATATTATTATATATATTTATTAATGAAAGTTGATATTATACCATTTTCAATATATAATGAAATCAATCCAGATAATAAAATTAATAATTTAATAGGTACTCAATGTATTTATTCATTAGAATTACAACCAATATTAATTGAATTATTTACAAAAGACAATGAATATATATCATATTGCTTTAAAATTAATGATATATATTTATATCCTAAATATACACATAATAATGAATATATAAGCCCATTTATTATAATTATTTCTGATGATTTTTTCTATAAATATTTTAATGAAATTTCTATTGATATTATTTTAAATATTATTTATGAAATACCATCTGTTAAAATGATTAAATTAAAACGTTTAGATGGAGATTTTCCACAAAATCAACAGATTGAAGATTTATTAACTTATTATTTTGAATCATGTTCAATAATTAATTTGAATCAAATATGTAAAATTAATTATTTTGAAAATCAATTAATTAATAATATTAATTTTAATATTGAAGAAATTATTTATCATTCTGAATTTGTATATGATATTAAAGATCGTATAAAAGAAATTAGTTTAATGATTGAATTTAATACAAATATCGCTAAAAAATTTAATCTCAATATTCCAAATGGTATGGATGAATGTGAATCATCTATTTTAAATTATAAATGGCATTTTAAACATAATAAATTAGCATCAATTGGATATTTAGTAAATAATGAAGTTGAAATAGATTTTATATGTAGTCTTCCACAAGCTCCCTGCATCCCCATCTGGAATCATTCACAAGCTTCCAATTCCCTGCGTAACTTAGATGAATTAAATAAAAAAGAAGAATTAAAAGAAAATGAAGAATTAAAAGAAAATGAAGAATTAAAAAAAAATAATCAATTAACACGTGAAGAATTAAGAAGGATAAGATTATCACATTTTAAATAAATAAAAACATATATAATTGTATATGTTTTTGCAATTATTAATAATTTTTTGTATAATGATTAATATTAATTCATTATTATTATTACCATCTGTTATAAATAAAAATACAAAATATTTATTTTTTGCACATGGATTTTTACATAGACCAGAATTTTATCAAGAAAAATTATTTAATAAATTTCTAAATAAAAATTATATTATTGATGCACCTTTTATTACTGGATTTACAACAGAACAAGAAATATCAAATATTGAAAAACATTATCAAAATAATGTTTTTGACAATATTTTAAAATATAATATTAAAAAAAAAAATATTATATTTAGTGGTCATTCTAAAGGAGGACTTGATATGTGTAATTTTTTATTAAAAAATAATATTTCAAATTCAAATTTATTGTTATTTGAACCAGTAGATACTACAAGTTTAGAATTTAAAAAATATCTTAAAAAATATTCAAAAACATTAAATTGTAATAAATTATTTTTTTGTAAATTTACTGAAGAATGTATTTTAGATTGTACACCTAAAGAACGATCAGAATTATATTTTTATAATAAAATTAATGCTAAAACTTCAAATAAATATGAAATTGATAAATTATGTCATGAAGATATACAAACATCGTTATATAATTATTTATGTTATTGTAATATGCTATTTAATAAAAATAAAGAAAATAAATCAGATAAAGAATTAATTATAAATAAATTAGTTAATGATATTGATAGATTTTTTAAATGATACATTTTTTTATTTATCTTAAAATTAAAATATTCGGGACGCATGAAAATATTTTAATTTCATTTAATAAAAAAATTGCATTCTAAATAACATATCAATATAAGCAAATATGATATATTAATAATTATAAGATAATAATGAAAAATGTATATAGTACAACTTCCAAAAGTAAAAATACTAAAAATAAAACAAAAAACGATTTAAATGATTCGGATTATTATATATTCGAAGATGATACACCAATAATTGCTGAATTAACAAATAAAAAGATCAATTTCAAATCAAGTAAAATAAATACATTAGAAATTATTGAACCAACTATAAAAGAAAATAAAGATAATAATAAAGATATAATCATTGATACATTTGAAAAACATTTTATAGGAAAAACGATTAAAAAATTACAATATGATATAGTTAATTCAATTATGAATAAATTAGATACTGTTGGAATTTTACCAACTGGATATGGTAAATCTATTTGTTATCAATTACCATATTTATTAAATCCAAATAAAGTTGTTATAGTAGTGTCACCATTGATATCATTAATGGAAGATCAAAAAGAAAAATTAGAAAAATTAAATATTCCTGTTGCTTGTTTTCATTCAAATGTTGGAAGAAAGAAAAAACAAGAAGTTAAAAATGAAATATTTGAAAATTTATTATCTGAAGATTCTGATTCAGATAATAGCGGAATAATTTTATTTTTAACTCCTGAATATTTAATTAATTGTGAAAATTGGATTAAACAATTGGCTAAAGCTGATAAATTAGCTTTAGTTGCATTTGATGAAGCACATTGTATATCAACATGGGGGCATGATTTTCGCCCAGATTATCAAGGATTATATAGAATTAAAGAATGGTGTAATGAATCAGATAATAAAATACCATTATTAGCATTAACAGCAACTGCAACAAAAAATGTTGAAGAAGACATTAAAACATTTTTGCAATTAGATAATCCATTAGTATTTAAAACATCATTTGATAGACCTAATTTAATTATTAGTGCATTGCAAAAACCAAAAGAATTTAATATATTATTTTCAATATTAAATAAATATTCTTCTGATTTCTCTATTATATATTGTAAAACTAGAGATAGAGCAGAAGAATTATCTACTTTTTTACAAGATAATGACTATAATGCTGATGTATATCATGCTGGATTATCTGCAAAATCTAGACAAGAAATTCAAGAGAAATTTTCAAGTAGAGAATTAAATATTATAGTTGCAACTGTTGCCTTTGGAATGGGAATTGATCAAAATATTCATCTTGTTGTTCATTGGGGATGTCCTGCAGATATGGAATCTTATTATCAAGAAATTGGTAGAGCTGGAAGAGATGGAGTAGAATCAGAATGTATAATGTATTATGATAAAGATGATTTTAGAATAAGTAGATATTTTTTAAGATCAATATCAGATATTAATCATAGAAAATTTAAAGATGAACAAATATCAAAAATGGAAAGATATTGTATGTTACCAACATGTAGACGAAAAATAATATTATCACATTTTGGGGAAGTTTTAAATGAGAATTATTTGTGTAATAAATGTGATAATTGTTCAAGACAACAAGGAATAAATGATATTGCAATAAATAATTTATCATATCCGATATTTGTTATAGCTAAAACAGTATTTTTAGTTAAATGTAAAATGGGAACAACTAAAATATGTTTATTAGTTAGAGGTTCTAAAGCTAAATCAATATCAGATTTTAATAAATATATAACATATGGAACATTAAAAGAATTAACTGATGATCAAATTAAAACATTAATTAATATTATGGTAATTAATGGATATTTAAAAGAAAAAACTATTATATCTGGGTTTGGAACAGTATTAGAAACTACATCTAAATTAGTTCAATGGTATAGTAAAATTAATAATAGAATTGGATCAAATAGTATTACTTTTGATAATTTATATTCAATTTTAAATGAACAACATAATAAATTAACTTTAAATATTCCAATTGCATCAAAAGATATTACCAAAATTAAATTTAAAACATCAATTGAAGATATGATTGATACATTTGAATTGGAAGATTTTTAATTTTTATATTTATTTAGAATATAAATAAATTTATCAATTTCTTCAAATGTATTATAAAATGCTAATGATGCTCTAAATACATTTTCATAACCTAAATGTGTTAATGTTGGTTGAGAACAATGATGACCATATCTTATTGCAATTCCATTATTATCTAAATATTTAAGAAGTTTTTCTGAATTTTCTAAATTTTCTGTTTCAATAATAAATGAAAATACAGGAACTCTATTTATTTTTTCATTACTTAATAATATTAATTTATCAATTTTAATTAATTTATTATACATATATGTCATTAAGTTGTGTTCATAATTATATATATCATTCCAATTAAATTGATCAAGATATTCTAATGATTGTCCAAATCCAATTATTTCAGCTATACATGGTGTACCAGCTTCAAATTTCAAAGGCACATCTTGAAATGTACTATCATATAATGTTACATTTTTTATCATACTTCCACCACTTTGATATATAGGCATATCATCTAATAAATATTTTTTACCATATACAATACCAACACTAGTTGGTCCAAATAATTTATGGGAACTAAAAACATAAAAATCACAATCTATATCTTTCATATCAACTTTAATATGTGGAATACCTTGTGCACCATCTACAATTAAAATTGCATTATATTTATGAACAATTTCAGCTATTTTTTTAATTGGATTTATTACACCTAAAATATTTGAGACATGTGTAATTGATACAATTTTTATTGTTTTATTCATTATTAATTTATTTTCTAATTCAATTAAATCAACATTTCCAGTTTCTTTATTAAAAAAAATATAATCAAGTTCAAAATTATATTGTTTTTTTGCTATTTGCCATGGAACTATATTTGCATGATGTTCCATATTTGATAATAATATTGTTTTTCCGTTTGATAATTTTTGTTTTCCAATTGTATTTGCTAATAAATTTATCCCTTCTGTTGTTCCTCTAGTAAATATTATTTCATCTGATGAATTAGCATTAATATACTTTTTTGTTATTTCTCTAACATTATCAAACATTAATGATGATATTTTCGATAAATAATGAGGACTTCTATGAACATTAGCATTAAAATTACTATAATATGATTTAATTTTATTAATCATTACTAATGGTTTTTGAGTTGTCGCGCCATTATCAAACCAAATTAAATCATTATTATTAATTTTTTTTGATAAGATTGGAAAATCATTTCTAATTTTATTAATATTTAATTTTTTATAATTTAATTTTAATTTATCATAATATGATTCTTTTTTTAATTTATCATAATATGATTCTTTTTTTAAGTTATTCATAATATAACTAATTTATATTATGTATGTTTATATAAAATACTTATACTTAAACAAATATATATTATTATTAATATAATATGTCAAATAATTTATTAGTATTAAATAATGTATCATCATTAATTAATGACGACAAACTTAAACCATTTTGGAATAAACAAACGCCAAATTGGTTAGTAAAAATTTTAGATACTAAATATATAACTAATAATAAATTAGTTATAAATGAAGTTGAAAATATTTGTAGTATTAGTATTAATAGTTCAGAATATGATCAGATACATAGTGGTAATAATTTATATAAAGAACCAAAATATATAAATTTAATACCAATTGAAACAATATTAAAAATACCATCAAATATATTAGAAATTGCAAATTCTCCAAATAATCAATATACTGATCAACTAGACTTATCTGTTCAAAAAATAAAAGAAGAACAAGAAAATTTTTATATTAATGGACAATCTGGAATTTTTGAATATTGTAAACAACATAATAAATTAATTTATTCAAATAATCATATATCACCCAATTCTTTAGATGAATTAATGAGTCATGTTTGGATTAAACCAACCTTTTTTTTAATGCATCCAAAAGCATTAAGTACTTTTTCTAAAATATGTAATAAACAATCAATAAATTTAAATACTATTGATCTTTTTGGTCATCCATTTATATCATGGAGAGGATTACCTATTATTACATCAGATAAAATAGAAGTTAATAATGAAACTTATGTATATTTAATAAGATCTGGAGAATCAGAAAATGGTGTTATTAAATTATATAATGATAATTCAGATAATGGCTTTTTTATTCGTAAAAATGAAACTGATAATAGTGGATTAAATTATACAAGAATATCATTATATACAAATATTGCAATAATAGATACTGATTCAATTTGTGCTATTAAATGTAAAATGTAAATTTAATTTATTTTTTCCCTCTCTTTATTTATTAGATAGTTTATTTTATAAACTATCTAATAAAAAATTGAACTCAAAATAAATATTCGCTTACGCAAATATTTATTTTATCCCTTAATTTTTAATTAGATAGTTTATTTCATAAATTATCTAATTAAAAAATTGAACTCAAAATAAATATTCGCTTACGCAAATATTTATTTTATCCCTTAATTAAAAAATTGAACAAATTATTTATATTAAAATGAATCTTTTCAATATAAATATAATACATAATGAATATGAATTTAATAGAACCAGATATATTTTTGCCCCCCCCGGATATGAATTTATTACAACCTAATATATTTCAAGGATTACAACGACAAGTTAGTGCAGTATCTAGAGCTCTTGATAATTATAGTAATGCAAATAATATAATAACACAATCTAGATTAGATATTGTTAAAGAATCATTAATTATTGCATTAAGAGCTATTAAAGAAATTGCCCCAAGATCAGAAATAACTTTTTTTTTGTATAATTTAAATACTACTATAATTGAAGGAACAATTGATGAATTATTAGAATTAATTCCAAGATGGCAACCATGTAGCATTACCGATTTTAGTGTAATGTTAGATGCAGTAAAAGAAAAAATAGCTAATTTAGATGATTTTTATACTATATTATTAACAGACGGACATCATAATGGTCAAGTGAAATTAGATACATTACTAGAAGATCAATCAATATATGGATTATTTTCAAATTGTTTAGGAATTGGAAATGATGCAAATGTTGAAACAAGATTATTAAAAACACTATGTGCAAATAAGTCAAATGCATGTTTAATTAATTCAGACAAAAATATAATAAGTGATTATTTAATTGAATCATGTTTTAATGGGTTAATTAAATTAACAAACGGGAAATTACATATCATTATTCGTAATAGTGCTGATTTAAATATACCAGAATGTAATATTCGATATTTATTAGAAAAAGATTTAAATAAAATAGATTTTTCAATACATAATAATAATTTACAATGTATTAAAAATAATAATAATATTACTATTGAATATAAAAAATCAGAAAATAATAATTTATCTGAACTACAATCTATTTATGGCGATGTTCAAAAAAAATTTATTATTTGTGTAGATAATAGCGGTTCAATGGCTGAAGAATTAGATAATAATATTAATAGATTATCATCAAAACGAAAATTAAATGTTGAAAAAGATAAACATTTAGAATTTCCATATATTGAATATATTTTTGACGATACTATTACAAGAGAAACATATATTATGTTATCTGGTGATATTGTAGCTGCATATATTAATGAAAATGATATTATTCAAACAATTTCAATTATTGATTCTGAAGAGCTAGAAGCTAGATCAACTGAAGATCAAATAATTAATTCTTTTTTAGAACTTATGAATCAATTAAATGAAATTGATAAAATACCAGTTGATAGAATAAATTTTCCAGAAATTCAAATAAAATTAAAAAAATTATATATGGATAATTTGACATTTATTAGTGATATAGATGAATTAAATATTGATAATAGATTAATAATTCAATGTAAAACATTATGGCAAGAAATTGTTAGAAGATATAAATCATCATTAACAGCTGGTCAATACCATGTGCAAGAAATGTTATCAACAATTACATTAGGACGTGCTGTGTCATCACAAACAGCTAGACAATATTCAACAGGAATAAATTATATAGAAAAATCAAATATATGTAAAATATGTTATGAAAAGCCAATAGATATAATATTTGATCCATGTCATCATTTAATTTGTTGTCAAGAATGTACTGAAACAACAATTGATACAACAGGAATCACTAAATATAATTGTCCATTTTGTCGTCAAAATGTAGAAAATATAATTAAAATTGATACATCTGAACCAAAATGTCAAATAGAAGATTGTTCAAAATGTGTTAAATACTATGGTGATTGTCGTCATCCTATATCATGTTCGCAATGTGTAGAAACTATTAGAGATCCAGAATCTGGATTAATTAGATGTCATATATGTGATAAAGATGTTACAGTATTTAAAGTTAATCTTGCATAAAAATTAACACCAATTAGAATTATAAGGAGTTATTTTATAAGTACCATTTTCATAATAAATAAAAAAAGTTTGTTTAATTTCTAATTTATTATTATCTGATGTATAATATATCATAAAAATATATACTAAAGCAGTATTATTATTGATTATATTATATGTAGATCTATTTATTGTATTATTTGATGCACCTCCTTCATTTATATATTTAATTAAATCAATATGTCCATTAATGAATGCTTTACAATAATCATCAATACTTTGAGTTGGTAAAAAATAATTACAAATTGTTTTAAATAAATTTGTCATATTAATTTATATTATAATATTTTAATATAACTATCTATTAATTATAATCATCATATACTTATATTGAAATGGGTATGAATAATAGTATATTTCATTTTATATTATAATAAAATTGATAATTTAATTTATTATATTAAATTAAATTATTATTTCTAATGTCTAAAACAAAAGAAATGGTTTCCTATATTATCGTCAATTCTGATCTTAATATGGGCAAAGGTAAAATAGCTTCTCAAGCTGCTCATGCTATATTAGATGTGCATCGTTTTTTAATTTCAAATAAAATTGATCATAAAAAATGGACAACTGATGGTGAAAAAATAGTTGTTCTTAAAAGTTCTAGAACAATTATCAATCAATTATTAGAGGAATATTCTGATAAAATTCCTAAAAATAATACATTTAATCTTTTTCCAATTTATGATGCCGGAAGAACAGAAGTTGATCCGGGTAGTTTAACACTTATGGCATCTAGTCCTGTTACAATAGATAAAATACCGGAAATAATAAAAACATTAAAATTACTTTAAATAAAAAAATTTAATGTTTAAACATAAAGATGCTTTAGCAGCTGTTATTATAGATTTTCTAAATAAAACCTGTTGTCATATTTACCAATGATGTGTTCAATTTACTCTAACCATATAGCACTAAAGTTGTTTCGAGATCATTCGATGACTCATCACTAACCGCTGATATATCATTATTGTCAAATGCTCTTTGTATATCTGTAGCTGCAACCCAACTATTTACACCTATATTTGGTATTGGCTCTTTATCATATATATCTACAATCATATATTCTTTATCATATATATCTACAATCATATATTCTTTATCGGATGTGTCAGGTGTAACGTCTACTACATGAGATATTACGCCAATATTTTCACCTATTTCTACAAAATAACCAATATTATACATATGTATATATTTATTAGATACACTTTTATAACCATCAGTTGGACTAAATATGTCTGTCGTTGGTTCTGATTGCCATTTAAATATAATATATACTTTTTCAAGTTCTTCATTAGAGTTTCGTCCTGGTTGAGAATAAAATACTATATTTGTGTTCGACATCATTTTTTATTATATATAAATATCATTTATATATAACAAAAACAAATCAATTTTTTTATTTAGAAGAATAGCTTAAAATAAAAAAATTATAATGTTTATTCAAAATTAGATATTTCTAAATCTTCTTCCGGTACAAGTAACATAGTACCATCTTGTTCAGTACCTTTGTACAGTTCAGGAAAAATAATTGCATACATCAATGGTAAAAATCTACCACTATTTGGTGGAAATTCACCTGCTGGTATAATATTAATGATTAGTCCTATCATACCAACTGCTTCTGGAATTTCACCAGTAATATTTGTTCCTTTGATTCTCTTGACAATATTATTAGGTCTGAATTTAGTTAGTTTATCTTCAGATATTTCAATACCATAATTATAGTATTCTCTATCAAATTTTATAAAATATAATGTAAGATTTGAGGGTACAATCTGTTCAATTGTACCCTCTTCATAATGTAGAGTATGTATTCTGATATCATTAACACCAATATCACCTCGTAAATGACAATTAGTAACAATTTCACCAGTAACAAACACTCTATCACCGACTTTTAAGTTTCTTGTTAGTAATGTATTCATTTTAATTGTATTGTTATAATAACTTATATAATAGTATCTATTTAAAAAATTTTAATCAATTTTTTTAAATAAACTTAATTTTTACAAAAATAATTTTCTGAATCTAATTTGATGATTTTATCAAAATTTAGATGTAAATTATTTGTAATACTTTCATCGAGATTCTTATATATAATTAACATATATGTATTAACTGCATTAATATTTGAATATTTTCTATAATTAAAATATGGAATTCTATGTTTTGGGATTATTAATTCATCTTTTATATATGGTTTTAATCTAGAATATATTGCAAAATCATCATGATCTGATTGATTTGTATCTTTATTATAATTTCTAATAACCATATCTATATTATCTTCTTTTATTTTTTGTTGTGTATATACATCCCAAATTGGAATTGTTACAATAAATGCAACTTCTTTATTTAATTCAATTATATCAATTAATTTATTAACTGCGTTTGTCATAATTGTATCGTCATAAGGTGGATTACACCAATAAACACCTTTTTCTATATTTATATCAAAAAAATTCCCATTTGATCCAAAATATTTTTCAATATCATAAAAGAGAGAACAATAATGAGTACTAACTGTATTAATAGCAGAACCAAATAATTCAAAATTAACACCACATTTTTTATATATATCTTTTATATGTTGATTAATTGCTAATTGTTGATTACCAGAATCCATATATGAATAACGAAAGACTAAACAGAATATATATTGATCTAATAAATTATCTAAATTACCTGTATAATCTTTCATTATTTCATAATCTTTACCAAATATAATTAATTTTATTTTTAATCTATTATATACTTTAGAATGTATTACAACTTGATATGTGTTATTTTTATATGTACACATCAATCTAATTTTTTTATCTATAAAATCTTTTATAATAATTAATTCAATGTTTTTTCTCTGTAAATAATCAATATATTGAATTGATAAATATCCATTAACCATTTTTTTTAATTCTATTATTATATTATCATCAATTTTTATTGCTTTTTCTGTTCCATGAACATTTAATATATAATTTAAATCATCTATAAATCGATCATAATCATAATTCTCATTTTCAACATATGGTATTACATCATCGACACTTGTTTTATTATTATATTGATGCCAACACCAACGATTAATTAATTCAATTAATTTACAAGAATTATTTTTAAATAATTCTGATACATTATATATTTCATCTGGTAATTCTTTTAATTTCATTTGAAAACATTCATTTAATCCATTAATATTAATATATCTTAAGATTTCTCTATATGGAGATGGTTTACTGTTATCATTATTATTAGTAAAATAAATATAATCTTCATCAGATTGTGTATATAACATTTGATTAGATTCATTTATTCTTTCATTATTACTTAAGTTCATTTATCTTATTATATTATCATAATCTTTATATATAGATTAATATTTTCAATCATTTTTTTGATCTTTTTGATCTTTTTGATCTTGATTTAGATTTTGATTTAGATTTTAGATTTTTTTTAACTTTATTAATTTTTTCTACAGCGTATATATTTTTTAAATATTCAACATCTTCTCTTAATTTATCATAATTAATTGGAACAGATTTTGAATAATTACTAATTAAATTAACTCTTCTTAAAACAGATAATGTTCCTCTAGATCTTGCAGCTTTTTTTAATGCTCTTTTTCTACTATTTGGTGATTTTGATAATTTATATCCGTATCTTGATAATGAATCTTCTTTTGACATTGATAATTTAGGTAATAATATTTTTTTGAAAGATCCAGATCCATTTTGTTCATTTAAAGAACGTTCTTCTAATAATATTTTATTATAAGATTCTATCAAATGTTGTTCAATCATATATTTGACGTTATTAATTAAATTTAATTCAAAATCACTTTTTAACATATAATATATTTTTAGAAAAAAACTATATTATATTTTTAAAATCTAATTTAATCATAAAAAATCTTCTGGAATTTCAGATAATCCATGAAAACTTTTTTTTCCAAATAAATTACTTAATGTATTACATATTATATATTTTGGATTATTTTTTGATTGTACAAATGGTAAATATTCTATTTCTGCTATTGAATTTTCTAAATAATTTATTGAACGATACATGTTTTTTGTTTCTTTCTTTAATAAATTAAATTTATGCGATTGATATAATACATATAATATATTATTTGATGTTGATTTTTTATCTATTAATTTATATTTATTATTCATATATTCATATGTTTCTTTTGTAATTATTTTTGTATATTTCTTTAATTGTTTAATTCTTTTATTAATTTCTTCAAATATTTTTTTATTCAAATATTTTACATTAAATTGTCTATAATGATTATTATAAATATTTAAAACTGTTAAATGATCAGAATTATTTACTATACTATCAGAAAAATGATCTTTTACTAATTTTAATTCTTTTTTTTTATATACAAATAATTAATCATATTTATTACCTGTTACATCATTTATTGCCATTAAAATAATAATTTCTTCTTGACAATTTAAATAATAACTCATTATTATAGCTAATCCTGATAATGCAGATGAAGATTTAAATTTTAATATATTAATCCCAATACTTGTTAATGCTCCATTTCCAACATCATCATAACTTTTTATTTTTTTAAAATCTGGCTGATCAACAAATTTTATAGCCTTAATAAAATATAATTTATTTAATCCATGTTTAATTTGTTCAATTCTTGGAACTGTTATTAATCCCCTAATTAATAATATCATGTTATTAATTATTTTTGTATAATTTATTAATGATAATATAAAATCTGTTAGATCAACAACTAATATATTAGGATCTGGAAACATTTTTAAACTACCATATTTATAATGTGTATATAAATGATATGCGATTCCGGGTTGTGTACGCCCAGCTCGTCCAATTCTTTGTTTTATTTGTGCTTGAGTAGTATATGTTTTAGTAACAATATATGAATTATCATTACTATCATAATAATTAGCAAGTTCAAAACCACTATCAATTACATAAACTAATCCTTCAAATGTTATTGATGATTCTGCTACATTTGTTGCAAATATTATTTTTCGTTCAAATCCATTTTTTTTATATAAATCTTTACTAACTGCTAATTCTTTATCTTCTTGTTTCATTTTAGAATAAACTGATACACAATATAATTGATCACATGACATTGTTTTTATTTTTAAATTTTTTGAACAATTATCTTTTAACATTTGACATCCATTTATTGCATCATTTTGTGTTGCAACAAATACTATAATATCCCCTATTTTAGATGAATTTAATATTTTAAAACAATAATCAACGGCAATATTAACATAATTAGATCTATTAATTTTAATTTTTTCATCTATCCAATTTTGAGTAATAGGAAAATTAGAAACTCCTGAAACTTCCATTTCTCCATATTTAATATTATCAGTATTAAAATAATCTCGAAATACTGATGTGTTAATTGTTGCTGACATAATTATTAATTTAAAATCTGGTCTCAATGGTAATATTTCTTTTATTAATTTTAATAATAGATCAATTTGTATATGTCGTTCATGAGCTTCATCTATTATTATTCCTTGATATTCTGATAATAAATTATCTCCTGATAAAATAGTTGCTAATATTAAACCATCTGTACAATATAATAATTTAGTTTTATCACTAATTGATCCTTTTTTTGCTCCCTTGTATTTAAATCCTACTTCTTCGCCTAGATTAACATCTAATGTTTTCGCTCCATATTCAGCATTATAAACAGTTGTTAATATTTTGGGATTTGTTACAGCTATTTTTTTATTTAATTTTTTTTCAATAATATATTTTAAGAAGAATTTAGGAACTAATACAGTTTTACCACTACCAGTACCAGAAATTAATAATATAACTTGACAATCATTTAATAATTCAAAGAATTGTTTTATACTTTTTTTATCTGTATACATAGGCAATTTAGACCATTTTAGAGCTAATTCTTTATATTCTTCTGAATATGGTTTATCATTTAGAAAATTATTATTTTTTCCGGTACTATCTAAAATATCATTTATATTTT
>Ga0136644_10001692_pt1 | contig 17347 bp, 31 predicted proteins | sample C_130820_EF_Meta_FD_94780 | JGI IMG/M metagenome (GOLD analysis project Ga0136644, IMG submission 94780) | Freshwater microbial communities from Lake Croche, Canada to study carbon cycling - C_130820_EF_MetaG (v2) (version 2) | ecosystem: Environmental > Aquatic > Freshwater > Lake | place... | reverse complement strand
TAATGACAACAAAAAAGGAACTTGAAGACTTATACAATGCTGCTAAAAAAGCTCCAGCAGGAGATCTTATTTTAGATGCATCTATTGAAGTAATCGATTTACTTATTAGAAAAAATATTTCTTATGGTAATTCAGCGTTGTATCCAAATGGTATATTTGCTAAAGGCGATGCGGTGGAACAATTGTCTGCCCGCCTAGATGATAAATTAAATCGGGTAAAAAACAATGAATCATTTGAAAACGAAGGCATGCTAGATGCCGTTGACGACATTATTGGCTATCTTGTGCTATTAAAAATTGCAGTACAAAATAAACAAAAATAGTGTATAATAGATATAACAAAAGGATAATTAATGCCAAACTATGATTATAAATGCTTGACTTGCGATAAAAATTTTGATAGAGTAGTATCTATCGATCAAAGAGACGAACAAACTTGCGAAGAGTGTAATGGTAAAGCCGAAAGGCAAATTACATTTGGCGGTATGGTTTGGGCACCAACAGCAGGAGGCTGGAGATAATGGCTAAAAAAAATATTACCCCTATGAATTTAAATCCATCTTGGGAAGTTACATACTCACACCAACATGGAAAAGATTTAATTGAACCAGGGGACTTTGTTAAAATTAAGTTTCAGCGTGGTCATTTTAAATTTTTGAGGCATATATATCACACAGAAAAAGGTGTTGCTTGGCTGGATTGTACAGGACCAGAAGGATTCCGTTCTTTCTATGTAGAGGAATTAAAGAGTAAAGTTAAGCCTAAAAAGTTTAGGAAAAAGAAAAATGTCGTCTGAGTTAGAAGTAGCAAGTAAATTTGATCAAATGAATCGTGTAGTTGAGGAAATGCTTAAAGGCAATAACCCAACACAAATTGCAAAAGAACTTGGAATCAAAAGGGTAGAAGTGCTAGACCACATTGATACCTGGAAGAGTCTTGTAAAAGGCGATAGCACAATTCGTGAGCGAGCAAAAGAAGCTCTTGCTGCAACAGATCAACATTACGCAATGATTATTAATCGTGCTTGGGAGACTGTAGAACAAGCAGATGCAAATGATCAACTCAACATCAAATCACAGGCATTAAAATTAATTGCTGATGTTGAGGGTAAAAGAATTGATATGCTACAAAAAGCTGGACTGTTAGAAAATAATGAATTAGCAGACCAACTATTAGATACAGAACGCAAACAAGAAATACTTGTTGGAATACTTAGAACAGTTACCGCAGAATGCGATCATTGCAAATTTGAGGTAGCAAGAAAACTATCTGAAGTTACTGGTAAGGTAGAAGCAGTTCAGGTTGACTAATGGAATTTACTGATTTTTTAGAAGCCCTAGAAGACGATGTATTTGAAGAAACTCCTGTAGATATTGAAGAGTTTGTTACAAGTAAAGATTTTCTGGGGCTTCCCCCATTGTCACAACATCAATACACCATGATTAAAGCGTCAACTCAAATTTATAAATTAGAAACTCTTATCCAATTATATGGCGAAGAAGAGGGATTAAAAAGACATAAACAAACTTGTACAGAAGTTATATTTCAGCTTGGCAAAGGTTCTGGTAAAGATTATGTATCAACTATTGCTTGTGCTTTTATTGTTTATAGGTTGTTGTGCTTAAAAGATCCAGCTCGATATTTTGGAAAGCCAACAGATGATGCTATTGATATTATCAATATTGCTATTAACGCTGAACAGGCTAAAAAAGTTTTCTTTGGTGGTTTTCTAAAAAGAATTAAGAATTGTCCCTGGTTTGCTGGAAAATATGATGATAAAGTTGCTTCTATTACATTTCCTAAATCTATTACTGTTCATTCAGGTCACTCTCAAAGAGAATCTTGGGAGGGATACAATGTTATTATGGTTATTCTTGATGAGATTTCTGGCTTCGAACTTGAATCTAATACAGGTCATGCATCGGCAAAAACCGCAGAAGCAATCTATAAGATGTATCGTCAGTCTGTAACATCTCGTTTTCCCAGTGTTGGTAAAATTATCCTTCTTTCATTTCCCCGATTTAAGAATGATTATATTCAGCAAAGATATAATCATGTTGTAGCAGACAAAGAAATTATTATTAGATCTCATACATTTAAAAAAGATGAAGATCTTCCTGACGGAATTAAAGAAAATGAATTTACAATTGAGTGGGAAGAAGATCATATTATAAGTTATAATACGGCAAAAACATTTGCACTTAAAAGACCAACTTGGGAAGTTAATCCTACAATTAAAATTAACGATTTAGCTCAAGCTTTCTACGATGATTCCGTTGACTCTCTTTCTCGTTTTGCTTGTATGCCACCAGATGCGGTAGACGCTTTCTTTAAATCTCGTGAAAAGATTGAAACAGCTTTTGTTCAAATGAATGGTGTAGATAGTCAAGGAGCATTTGAAAACCATCTTGTTCCAGATGAAGAAAAAGTTTATTTTATTCATGTGGATTTGGCTCAAAAGCATGACCATTGTGCAGTTGCTTTAGCCCATGTAGATCATTGGGTTACAATGAAAATTGCGGGACAGATGAAAGAAGCTTCTCCAAAAGTTGTTGTAGATGTAGTAAGATGGTGGACACCAACTAAAGATAAATCTGTGGACTTTGCTGAGGTAAGAGATTATATTTTGCAGTTGCGTTCTAGAGGTTTTAATATTAAACTTGTCACATTTGACCGTTGGAACTCGCATGACATGATGCAACAAATGATTGCATACGGAATGAAGTCTGAAATTCTTTCTGTTGCCAAAAAACATTATGACGATATGCAATTGGTAATTACAGAAGAAAGATTAGTTGGACCAAAAATTCCATTATTAATAGAAGAACTTTTACAATTAAGAATTATTAAAGATAAGGTAGATCACCCCCGAAAAGGCTCTAAAGACCTCTCAGATGCCGTTTGTGGGGCTATATACAATGCTGTGGCGGGAACCCCAAGAAACCTTGACCAAGAAGTAAAGATATATGACTATTCATCCTATTACCGAGAAGATGAAGAAGAATTTTTAAAGAAAAATGCAAGCACAATTAAATTACCAGAATTAAATATTATGCCTAGTGACATTAAAGAATATTTGTCAATGAATCCTGGCGAAAATGATGGATTAGAATTCATTGACAATTTTACAATCCTTTAGTATTATTTACTAAAGGGGTATTAGCTCAGTTGGTTAGAGCAGCAGACTCATAATCTGCCCGCCGTAGGTTCAAGTCCTACATACCCCACAAGGTTACAGGCACTTCTTAGGATGGTGTAGTTACTTATGGTAAGAGTCCATAGTTGGGCTACGAAATTCAGCCTTTATTTGTGCGGGATTTTCGTTAAGTGTCTGTAACCCTAAAAGTGGTATAATAGAAGTAAATTGAAAAGGAGTGATGCAAATGTCATTACCAATTAAAAATGGAAAAATAGGAACACCTTACGGCAAGCCAGGAAAAATTTGGGCAGCAGGTCATCATCAGGGAGCAGATTTTCCTGTGCCAGTTGGAACACCAGTTCTTTCTGTAGCAGATGGAGTAGTTGCTGGTGTAGGTCAGGTTTGGGGTCCAAATTTTGGAAATCATCAAGTAATTGTAAGGTATACTTATCAGGGAGATTACTACTGGGCAATTTACGCACATTGTTCAAAAAGTTTTGTAAAAGTGGGACAGAAAGTAAAAAAGGGTAAAAAGATTGCTCTTTCTGGTGCCGAAGGTCATGTTACTGGTCCTCATCTACATTTTGAAGTTCATCATCGATCAACTTGGGATCTTAAAACAGATTGCAACCCCAACTTTTTGTTTGAGGTATAATCATGTTTAAAAGAAAAATTAATGGTGTCAAGGCTGTTGCAAACATGCGTAAACTTGAGGGTAAGAGCGGTTTTAAAGGTTGGTGCCATAAAACTTGTCAAAATGCTTGGAAGCTACCAGTAAAATATGCATCAGCTATTGATGCCTGGAATCATGTTCCCCTGTCAGCAAGGCACACAACTCTAAACAATATTCCAGTAGGTGCTCCTATATTTTTTAACATAGGAAAATTTGGTCATGTAGTTTTGCAATCCGACAGAAAAGGTTATGTTATTTCAGTAGATGCTCCTGTGTCAGATTTTGTTGGAGAAGTACCATTAGTATGGTTTGAAAAACATTGGGGGGTAAAGCCTTTAGGTTGGGCTTCTGTATATAATGATACAAAGTTACAACTTGGAGTTTTACCAAAATAAGGAGATATTATGCAGTTTGGACATGGAGCAAAAACACCGTTTTATATTGAATATAATGTGCCAGATGCACAAGGTTTGTGGGCGGTATGTAAAGAAAATAATGCTCAAGTTGTTGGATCATATTCTACAGAAGAAGAAGCAAAAGCAGCTTTAGAAGCACTTGTTGTGCAAGTTGAAGGCTATGAAGAAAAGGGTATTACCGAAGAAGGCACACCTGCTTTATCTTTTTGGAATGGGTCTTTTGCACCAGTATTTGGCTCTCAAGATCAGGATGCAAGATACAATTCAACCTATAATGCTCCACCAAACCATGATGGTAAAAAATCTACAGGATATGGCAATAGTTCGGGCTACGGCTATAGCAACCAGTAAGGGGGAGCTATGTCAAAATTCTGGAAAAAAGTTAAAAAAGCAATACATAATAATCCAACAATTATTTATGGTTGGGCATCAGTTGGTGCAACATATATTGTTAAAAAATATCCAGAAATTCCAAATGAGTTAATCATATTCACATTGTTGAGTTTCTTGGGTATTAGTCACCGAGTACAAAAAATTGAAGATAAAAAAACAGAGGAAGCCCTCTATACAGAAACCCCTAAAGGAGAATAATGGGAAAACATCACGACAAAATAGCGGAAGCTTTAGAAATCCGCAGAAAGCATACCCCTAATAAAAGCGGGTATAATACGCCAGGATCTATGAACAAGAAAAAAACTGGTTACAAAAAGCGTTCAGGCAGATAATAGGGTATAATATACACATGGATGAATTAGCTTTATTACTTAGAAAAGCCCAAGCCAATGCATTTCAAATGTATTCGCAAACACATGGATATCACTGGAATGTGGTTGGTCCACATTTTAAACAATTTCACGCATTCTTTTTAAAAATTTATAAAGATGTATTTGATTCAATTGATCTTTATGCAGAGATGCAGCGTAAAATTGGTAAGTATGCACCATTTGGTGCAGTAAATATGGCAAGACTATCTGATGTAGAAATTAATGACACGCTAGATCTAAAGCCATTTGACATGCTAAACGAATTGTACAAAACAAACAATACAGTTTTGGAAAGCCTAACTAAATTATTTGATAAGGCTAATTCATTAAATGAGCAGGGAATTTGTAATGATGTTGCAGCCCGCATCTCACAGCATCAATTTTGGGCATGGCAATTAAAAGCCTCCTTTGAGTGGGGTTGGGGGTAATGAAGCCCAAAGCGATTGTATGTGATATTCACAATACAGTCCTAATTCCAGACAAGAATGATAAACCTATCAATAATGTTATTGAATTTTTAAAAGAACATGCATCAACCCACAAGATAATTATGATGACATCTAGTCCAGAAAAAGATCGGGCAGAAGTTACAAAAGATCTTAGAGATCTTAAGATACCTTTTGATGAAATAATTATGAATAAGTTGGAAGAAAATTCTGATGACTATAAATATGATGCTGTTAAAGATCTTATAAAAAAATACGATATAACTTTATTCATTGATAATAAAAAAGAAAATCGTAAAGCTATTAAAAAGCTGGGCATTCGTACAAAAAAGCCTGAAAACATTTCAAATAAAATATTGACAAAGACCGTTTGGTCTGGTATATTTATATAATACTAGCCCCATTAGCTCAGTAGATAGAGCAAACGGTTTCTACCCGTTAGGTCGTGGGTGCAAATCCTACATGGGGTACTTAAAGAAAGAGAAATATGTCAGAATTATCGGAAGACATCCTTAAGCTTCGTGCTGAAGGAAAAAGTTATAATGAAATAAAAAATGAATTAGGTTGTTCTAAAGGAACAATTTCTTATTATCTTGGTGAAGACCAAAAAGAAAAAACTGGTGCTAGACGGCGGGACAACAGGAGTAAAAACCTTAGAGCTTTTCATTCATATAAAGAAGAAACTGGATGCATCGACTGTGGGGAAAAGTATCCTTATTTTGTTTTAGAGTTTGATCACAAGCCAGAATTTGAAAAAATTGATACTGTTTATAAAGTTTTAACCAAATACGGGGTTGAAAAAGCTTGGGAAGAAATAGCCAAATGTGATGTGGTTTGTGCTAATTGTCATAAAATAAGAACATATATGCGTAAACCTTTTGGCGAAGGACCCTTGACTTTATTTAAATAAAATAGTAAACTAGAAGTAATGCGATTCAAAACCAAAGCCTTGGTTCCCGTTATTGCGCTTCTTGCGAGTTTACTCGTATCGCTACCAATAGCCCAGAGTCAAGCTAACGCTAATGAAAGACAGAACAGGTGTAAAGTTTCGGCTTCACGAAGTTATACTAGGGTTCCATATGCGACTCCTACATATAATAAAAGATTTGCACTCACATACATGTCCAATAAATATGGATGGTGTGGAAATCAATTTGCCTGTTTAACAACGCTGTGGAACAGAGAAAGTGGTTGGAGAGTAAATGCTCACAATCCTTCTGGTGCACACGGAATACCACAAGCATTGCCAGGATCTAAAATGGCAAAATTTGGAAATAAATGGAGAACCGACCCACAGGTTCAAATTAAGTGGGGACTACATTATATCAAGAATAGGTATGGAAGTCCCTGCAACGCTTTGGGTCATTCTTACAATTTTGGCTGGTATTAAATAAAGCCCGCCCCTAGAAATAGGGGCGGGTCATTCTTCCTTAGCTCAACGGCAGAGCGTTCGACTGTTAATTGAAATGTTCTTGGTTCGAATCCAAGAGGAAGAGCAAGCAATATATGTTTTGTCAGTTGCATATATTCCCACACGATGTAATGGCGTGGCAAACCGATATGCCTTGTTAGCTCAGTGGTAGAGCATCGCTCTTGTAAAGCGAGGGTCATCCGTTCAAATCGGATACGAGGCTCCATACAGATATAGCTCAGATGGTTAGAGCACCAAACTGATAATTTGGGGGTCGGTAGTTCAAGTCTACCTATCTGTACCAAATTTTTTGTGTTGCGTAATAATTATTATTATTGTATAATGTATTAAATAACAGAAAAGGTTTATAAATGAAAATAGCTATTATTACTGGAATTACTGGTCAAGATGGGTCTTATTTAGCAGAATTGCTTTTAGAAAAAGGCTACACGGTACATGGAATTGTTAGGCGTTCTTCTACAAATGGTTTGTCTAGAATACAACACCTATTAGATGAAAAAAAATTACACTTGCACGTTGGAGATCTTACAGATTCCGCATCAATTTTAAGAATTGTTAATGAAGTAAAACCAGACGAAATTTATAATCTTGCAGCACAAAGTGATGTTAAACTATCTTTTGATACTGCAGAAAATACCGCAGATTCAAATGCTTTAGGAGCATTAAGAATTCTAGAAGCTATTCGTCATGTAAATACAAGCATTAAGTTTTATCAGGCTTCTACATCAGAAATGTTTGGAAAAGTACAAGAGATTCCTCAAACGGAAAAAACTCCATTTTACCCAAGATCTCCATATGGAGTATCAAAACTTTATAGTCATTGGATTACAAAAAACTACCGCGAGTCATACAATATTTTTGCTTGTAGTGGAATTTTGTTTAATCACGAATCCCCCAGGCGTGGAGAAAATTTTGTAACACAAAAAGTAGTAAAAGCTTTATTTGAAGTATCGACTGGAAAAATTAACTCTTTAGAAATTGGAAACCTTGATGCAAAACGTGATTGGGGGCATGCAAAAGATTATGTTAAAGTTATGTGGAGCATGTTGCAAGCAGATAGTCCAGACGATTATGTTATTGCAACAGGTGAACAACATTCAGTAAGAGAGTTTGTTGAAAAATCCGCAAAACATTTTGGCATGAATATTAAATGGGTTGGAGAAGGTCTAGATGAAATTGGAATAGATAACAACACTGGAAAGATTGTTGTTACAATTAATCCAGAATATTTTAGACCAGCGGAAGTTGAGTCTTTAATTGGAGATTCAACATTAGCAAAAGAAAAACTTGGATGGATTCCAAAAATAACATTCGATGAATTAGTCGAAGATATGTGTAATAGTTTTAAGGAAGGCACAAAATGAAAACAGCACTAGTATTGGGTGCAGGTGGCTTTATTGGTAGCCACATGGTAAAGCGTTTAAAATCAGATGGGTACTATGTTCGGGGTGTTGATTTAAAAAAGCCCGAATTTTCAGAAACTCATGCAGATGAATTTATTGTTGGAGATCTTCGTGATCAAAAACTTGTAGAACAAGTTGTATCAAATCATGGTCATGCATTTGATGAAGTTTATCAGTTTGCTGCAGATATGGGTGGGGCTGGCTACATATTTACTGGAGAGCACGATGCAGACGTTATGCATAATTCTGCAACAATTAATCTAAACGTACTTGATGCTGTCCGTAAGCTTAGTGTTTTGACTAAAATTTTCTATTCAAGTAGTGCTTGTATTTATCCAGAATACAATCAAATGGATCCAAATAATCCAAATTGTTCTGAAGATTCAGCATATCCCGCAAATCCAGATTCAGAGTATGGTTGGGAAAAGTTGTTTAGTGAACGTCTATTCTTGGCTTATAGTCGCAATTATGGAATTCCCGTAAGAGTTGCACGTTTTCATAATATTTTTGGTCCAGAAGGAACATGGCAGGGCGGAAAAGAAAAAGCACCAGCAGCAATTTGTCGCAAGATAGCCCTATCTGATGGAGATGTTGAAGTATGGGGAGATGGAGAACAAACTAGGTCATTCCTGTTTATTGACGAATGTATTGAAGCAGTTCGCCGTTTGATGGAGTCAGACTTTCAGGGTCCCATTAATATTGGTTCAGAAGAAATGGTCACAATTAATCAACTTGTAAGTATTGCTGCAGAAGCAGCTGGAAAATCAGTTTCAATTAGTCACGTTCCAGGTCCACTCGGTGTTCGTGGTCGTAATTCAGATAATAGACTTATCAAGGAAAAACTAGGCTGGAATTATGAGATGACTTTAAAAGAAGGTATCTCTAAAACCTATGAATGGATCGTTGAGCAAATAAATAAAGAACAGTTGTGATTGTAGTCTGGGACTTAAGTTCAAAACCTAGTTACAAATCTTGAAAAAGAAGTAATTGGTTATAGAAATACATTAAATTTTATTAATAACTTGTCAGATTGGACAAGATTTGTTCCAGAAAAAACTATTGAATACTGGAATGCATATGCTAATTGTTTTAAAGGAGAATAATGGGGCAGTTATATCAGGGCATTAAGCTCAAAGAAACTTTTGAAAGATTTGGAATCAAAAACTTTGTTGAAACTGGAACGGGAATTGCCGATTCACTTACAGAAGTAATTATTCAAAAACCTAAAAAATTAAATATTTATACCATTGAATTGATGGATGAATTGTATCAACCACTTGTTGAAAGATTTGGAGATATCCCATATATTAATTTAATTAAGGGTTACAGTGATGTAGAAATTGTAAATGTTTTAAAAACACTTTCTTCAGAACCAACATTATTTTGGCATGATGCCCATTTCCCAGGGGCTGATTTTGATATTAATGGTGCCACATATTGGAGCGAACCAGACTATAATAAGCGACTCCCACTTGAAGCAGAGCTTAGAGCAATCAAAAATAGTGGAAGAGATATTAGCAATGATGTAATTATTTGTGATGATAGGCATGTATATATTGATGATAATTATGAGGGCGGTCCTTGGCAGTTTAGATCTATTGCTGGTGGAGATGGAATTAATTTTATTTATGAAATGTTTGAAGATACACACATAATTATTGAAACCATAACAAAGCAAGGATATATGATTCTGTTTCCAAAATCTACCTTTACAGAAAACGACAGGGATTTAATTAGATGAAGTCTTGTTTAATATATCAACAGTATGGTTTGGGAGACATTCTGTGGGCTATGCAAATTGTTGATCATTATATTTCTCAGGGATACACCGTTTATTATCCAGTTGGTGACATTTTTTACAATGAAGTATCAACATACATCAAAAAAGAAGGTTTGGAATGGAAAAGAGAGTCTGAAGATTTTCCGTTAAAATTTTTGTACGGAACAACTCAAAAAATGGAACTTGGAGAAGATGTTTATCTTCCAGTTGCTTTTGCACAGCATATTGTTCCCGCCCCGCTAATGCCAGCAAAACTATTTCTGACTGGAACCCCAATTAAAAATTGGTGGGGAAGTTTAAATATTGAAAGAAATTTGGAAAGGGAGCAAAAACTAATTGACACATATAATTTGACAGGCGATTACATTATTGTAAATAAAGCATTTGGCACCAACCCTGTAGATATTGAAGTCAATATTGAATCAAATTTTCCAATTCACGTTATGTCTTTTGAAAGAGATCGTCAAAATGGATTTAATATATTTGACTGGATTTCTGCTTTGCAAAATGCAAAAGAAATTCATACGGTTCATACATCCCTATGCTACCTTATTGATAAATATTGTTTTGATAATGAAATTCATATGTATGAGAGAAAATTGCCAGGTCAATCTAGATCTTTTCATAGTGAAGCAGTATTAGTATTTAGAAATCCAGGTTGGATATATGAAGATTGAGGTATCTAATGGGGAAATTGTTGATAAGATAACAATTCTTATGATTAAGCAAAAATTTAGTGATAATGAACAAAAAACAATAAATATAAATAATGAACTAAATTATCTTAAAAGCATTTACAATTGTATTGAATGTCCTCAAGAATTAATGAATGAGCTTTTAGAAATAAATAAAAGTCTTTGGGATATTGAAGATGAAATTCGTATTTTAGAATCCGAAAAAAATTTTGGAGAAAAATTTATAAATTTAGCAAGAAAAGTTTATCATACAAATGATAAAAGATTTGAAATTAAAACTAAAATTAATTTACTCACGAGTAGCGAGTTTATAGAAGAAAAGATTTTGCCAAAATATGAAAATTCAGTTAATAGGTAATACCTTTACGCACCTAACAGGCGGAAATAAAGGGTATTCTGTTCATGGAAAAGAGTCCAAGCATATCACTTGGACTACAGAACATTGTGATCATGTATTTTATTTAGATCAAACAATTGATTATGCTCTGCACAATAATTCAGAACAGCGCAAATACGGATGGCTACTTGAATCAAAATATATAGTTCCTGGATTAGTAGATAAAATTAAAAACAATTTGCAAGATTATTTAGAAGCATATGAAATAATTTTTACTCATAATAAAGAATTAATAGATCTAGACGAAAAATTTAAATGGGTGCCAGCGCAAGGATTTTGGATTAAAGACCCAAAAATTTATAATAAAAACAAACTTGTCTCCATGATTTCTTCTAATAAGAATATGGCTATGGGTCATGCAATGCGTCTTGCTTGGGTGCAAGAGCTAAAAGATAAAGTAGACCTATATGGTCGTGGGTTTAATGAAATTGAAAATAAGGAACAAGGTCTTTGCGACTATATGTTTTCTGTAGCAATTGAAAACGGTGAATACGAAACTTATTTTACAGAAAAAATCCTTGATTGTTTTGCTACAGGAACAATTCCAATTTATATTGGTGCCCCAAATATTGGAAAGTATTTCAATACAGATGGAATTATTAAAATTAGTAATTTTGATGACATTTCAGAGGAATTATATTATAATAGAATGGATGCCATCAAAGATAATTTGGAGCGGGTAAAAAAAATGGAAGTCTTAGAAGACTTTATATATGAAAGTTATTTAAATGATATCTTATAATAGTTTAGGTAAGCATGGTCGTTTAGGAAATCAAATGTTTCAATATGCTGCCCTAAAAGGAATTGCAAAAAATCGTGGATTTGATTACACAATTCCATTTAGTTCTGGGATGGATAAGTGGAATGATCATCAACTTTTTGAAGCATTTACAATGTATAATTGTTTTGTTGGGAATGGAAAAGGTCCAATGATTTCAGAAAGGTTTTTTCATTTCGACAAAGATTTGTTTAATAACTGCCCTGATGATGCAGATCTTCATGGATATTTTCAGTCACATAAATACTTTAATCATGTTCGTGATGAATTAATTGAAGATTTTACTTTTAAAAATAAATATAATGTTCCAAATCATTCTTATGTTGCAGTTCATGTAAGGCGAGGAGACTATGTTAATCAACCAGATTTTCATCCAACTTGCAGTTTAGATTATTATAGAGAAGCCATGAGTAAATTTGATCATAATACAAATTTTGTAGTTTTGTCTGATGATATTGAATGGTGTAAGCAGCAAAAATTATTCAATAATTGCTCTTTTTCTGAAAATATTAATAATATTGAAGATTTATATTTAATGACACAAGCTAGTCATAATATTATTGCCAATAGTTCTTTTAGTTGGTGGGGAGCGTATTTGAATAACAATAATGGTATTGTAATTTGCCCTAAAAATTGGTTTGGTGTAAACTATAGTAATTACAATATGGATGACTTAAGACCAGCAGAATGGATTCAGTTATGAGTTTAAATGATTTTTTTGATCACATCTATTGTATCAATTTAGATAGTCGTAAGGACAGATGGTCCGAGTGCGAGATAGAATTTGCCAAATATAATATTGTTGTAGAAAGATTTAGTGCAAGCACCCCAGAAGATATAAACTTTGATGTTTCTATCAAAAAGGGTGAAGCAGCATTAAGCATAACACACAAAAAAATACTTGAAGACGCTAAGGAAAAAGGATATAATAACATTCTTATTTTAGAAGATGATGTAGAGTTTTCTGAAAATATAAACGAGTGCCCTTTAGAGATCCCTAATAATTGGGATATTGTTTATTTTGGCGGGAATCATTACTTTGGTCAACCTACTCCAATAACAAACAATATATCTATTGCTAATAAAACATTAGCTATGCATTGTGTAGCAATAAATAGTACAATATATGATAGAATGTTAGAAAAAATACATTATGGGGCACCAATAGATGTAATTTATGCAGATAACTTACACTTATTTAATAGTTATGTTTTTGTGCCATCGAAAGCATGGCAAAGACCAAGTTGGTCAGACCTAGTAGGTCAATATGTAGATTATGGATTTTTAAAATGAGAATAGGATTTATCAGTTCTGACTGGGCTGATCATAATGTTGGATCTCCAGGTGGATGTACTTGGATTAGATGTGAATCAGTAGCACATTATTTAAATACAATTGGTCACGAAGCAGCTTGTGGTGAAATTGGTTGGAAAGATGGAGAAGGCTTTGTTGTTGTCCCCACCAATTTTAGGTTATCTTGGGGGCACAGATCTCCAATAGTAAATCCGCCAGTGTCTTTTGACAAACTTGATGTTGTTATTATTAAATTGTTAATGTGGCATAAATCAAAAGAAATGATTGAAGAAGCTCGTTCCCTGGGTCAAGTAGTAATTATTGATATTGACGATTGGTTTATGGGACTGCCACAAACTAATATTGCTTTTGAAACTACACATCCAAACAAAGATTCAGAATGGAATAGAGACCATATGCATGCGTCATATAGTGCTGCAGACGCTTTAATACATAGTACCGAATTTCTTGCAGAAAACTATGGTAAACTTAATAGCAATAATTATATTGTTCGTAATGCAGTTGCACCTGAGTTATTTTTAAAGCGTTATGACAATGCTGGATGGAAACCAACAATTGGTTGGGTAGGTATTATGCTTTGGCGACAACATGATGTTGAAAAATTAAAGGGAATACTTGGTCCATTTTTGGACGAGCACGACCTTATGTTTTATCATGCAGGAATGCTAATGGATAGACCTAAGCAATTTGCAGAATTAACTAAAATGGACCCAGAAAGACTTATAGAGTCTACAGGAACCAATGTGCATAATTATGGCAATATTCTTTTACCTATGGATATTGGTTTGGTGCCACTAGATATGATTCCATTTAATGAAGCAAAATCTAGTCTTAAAGGTGTAGAATATGCAATGTCTGGTATTCCATTTGTTGCCAATGCAACGCATGAATATAAAATACTTGAAAAAGATGGTGCGGGCAAAACTGTTTCAAAGCCAAGAGATTGGATTAAGCATATGGAATATTATTTAGATCCTGCCAATAGAAAAGCAGATGCTCAGAGAGGCTTCGATGTTGTTATGGAAAAGTATAACTTGTCAAATAAAGTGCATGAATGGTCAGATACAATTATTCAGATTTACAAGAAAGCAAAAGGGTTATGAAAAACTGGATAGATCCAGATGATGAAATAATTCGGGGTAGAAAAAAAAAGGTTGAAGTAAAACCTAGACCTAAAAAAGCTAATCATAAACATGAGTACATAGATAATAAATGTACAAGATGTGATAAAATTAAATAAGGGGATGCCTAGTTTCGACTATGTGCAGACTTTATACAGAAGTAAAACAAACTAAAAATAAACGGCGTATCTCAAAATACCCTCGCTTTAGCTGCATAAACTAAAGCCGTGTGACGACTACATGGGAACAGAAAGTCGTACAAACAATAAAAATTAAATAAAAAAGCTAGACAAATATTACTGCAATACTGTATAATAGAAAACATATAGGACAGGGGTGCAATTCCCCTCATCTCCACAAAGGATAAAAAATGGATTATAATGAAAACAAATGGGCAAAGCTCGGAGAAAAAAACAAAACTACAACTTCATATGGAGAGTATGAAAAAGTGTCAAATAAATACACAACCGCAGAACAATATATTAGGGTTTATGCAGAAGCATTTTTAAATTATATTGATGCTCGTAATGGTAGAACAAAAGCTATTCACATTGAAGATATTGTTGTTGAAAATTCTGCATTTGCAGATGCTTTTTTCTATGTGATTCAAGCAATTAATACTTTGGAAAAAAAGTAATGGATTTTGAAAACGATAGCGAGTTTTTTGATTATTTATTAGAAAACGGTGCTATGGAGCCTTATGGCGTAAATGAAAAGGGAGAACCTTTTTATAGATTTAACATTGAAGTGTTAGATCAAATTTTTCCAGAAGTTGCGGAATCAATTAGAGAAGAAATTGATGAAGGCTTGGCAGATCTTTATAAAATGGGTTTGATAGACATTTCTTATAATGAAAAACTAGAAGCTACTTTTTCTATTAGTGAAAAAGGAAAGCGTTATGTGCAAACTGGAGAACTAGAAAGTTTTACAAGAGAAGACTAAAACCATTGACACGCTAAACAAGAATAGTGTACAATGGAATAGTAAAGTATTAAAATAGATTAAGGAATTAAATTATGGATAACCTTGAATGGAATGAAAGAGCAGACTGGATTCAATTTGGCATTGCCAAAGGTTGGGTTAGCGATACATATTGCAATACCCATGATGGCGGTCAAGAGTACTGGACAGAGGAAGAAATGCTTGAATGGGAAGAGGGCAACGATCCATGTCAGACCGTAATTAGAGTTTTGGGCGTGGACTCTTGATAGAAGTTTTGGATGCAAAAAGACAATTAATGCTTGCAGATAGATGTGACCGATGTGGCTCACAAGCTTTTGTTTTGGTAAAAATGGTGGCTGGAGAATTATATTTTTGTGGTCATCATTATAGCAAGCATCAAAAAGCTTTAGACAGTATGTCTTTTGAGATTATTGATGAGCGTTGGGCTATTAACGATAAGAGTGAATCAAGTGTCCAGTGATCAATATTTAGCTTTGGTTTATCGTGTTTTAGATAAAATAAAGAGTCTTCACGAGCCAATGGAATTTAAAACAAGTAATGGAAGTTACTTAATTTGCAAAGAGTGCAGTGGATATCGCATGGAATTGTCCACATATATGGCTCCAAAAAAATATCCATGCGAAACAATGAAATTGGCAGACAGTATATAATGATGGCTTTACCTTGTGAATGTGGACATAATGATGCCCAACATTTGTTGGGTAGAGCTTCCTGCATGAATTGTGATTGTAAAAACTTTAAGGAAAAAAAATGAAAAGCGTAATAATTGTAGATATCGATGGTACGGTAGCTACTAGAACAAACAGAGACCCATTTGACTACTCAAAGGTGCTTGACGATGCTCCAAAACCAAATGTAATTGAAGTTGTTACTGCTTTATGGAGGGCGGGACATAGAGTTATTTTTGTCACCGCTAGAGATGACTCCTGCTTTGACGATACATATAGGTGGCTAACATTAAATTGCCCACCATTTATTAAGTTGTATATGCGTAAAACTGGCGATACCAGAAATGATGGTGTTATCAAGCGTGAAATTTACGAACAATTCATCAAGCCTGAGTACAATGTTTTATGCACAATTGATGATAGACAGCGTGTTGTGGATATGTGGAGATCAATTGGACTAACCTGCTTACAGGTAGATTATGGAAATTTTTAATGTTAATTAATAAATTAATGAGATATGCAGAAAAACTGGGATTAGACCCAGAAGAATTGATGCAAATGACAGTTTTAGAAGCTGCTTTGCTTATTGATGCCACCCAGGATATGTGGGTAAGACTAGAAAAAACTGCAGAATAAGCGTTTTAGTGTATAATATATATAGGACTTTATGTCCAAATGAAATGAGGTGAATTAATTTAATGGATAACAACTTACAGAATAGCACAGTTGTACAGCCTTCAGCAAACCCAGCTATAGATGTTAGCTCATCTAGCCCAACAAAGGCTGATGCAGCAAACCCAGCGGTAAAAGACCTTGGAGTAAATGAAGCTGTAAACATCGCATCTTTTCCAACCATTGGTAACGGAACAGATGCTTCCCTAACAATTGAACAGCCAGCAGGTGGACCGATTGTTGATGGTCAGGCAGGACCAAACTAATAAATTAAGGAGATACTTTTATGACGGATACAGGACATAAACCAACAAGCGGAATGAAATCCGCAGCAAGAAGAGCACTCGCATGGCACAAAGATGGCAAGCGTGGTGGAACTTCTGTTGGCTATGCTAGAGCAAATCAAATTGTTGCTGGCGAATCTTTATCTGATGATACTGTTAAAAGAATGTATTCTTTTTTCTCTCGCCATGAGGTAGATAAGAAAGCCACAGGATTTAATTCTGGGGAAGAAGGATATCCAAGTCCAGGCAGAGTTGCTTGGGATTTATGGGGTGGAGATGCTGGATATGCTTTTGCCAGATCTAAAGTAAAACACACAATCAAAAAAATGATTGAAGACAAAATAACAGAAATTTTTGAAAAATCTAAAAAATCAATAAGTGTTGGACAAATGGTTTCTTGGG
>Ga0136644_10001688_pt1 | contig 17392 bp, 22 predicted proteins | sample C_130820_EF_Meta_FD_94780 | JGI IMG/M metagenome (GOLD analysis project Ga0136644, IMG submission 94780) | Freshwater microbial communities from Lake Croche, Canada to study carbon cycling - C_130820_EF_MetaG (v2) (version 2) | ecosystem: Environmental > Aquatic > Freshwater > Lake | place... | reverse complement strand
CCGTCTTCCAGGCCTCGAACTCGGCCGGCGAGAAGAAGCTGACCGTCGTCCCACGACGCGTAGCCTTCAGCAGCGGCGTGGCCAGAGAACACAGGAACCCGGCCTTCATGAGCGACGGCCACTCCGCATGAAACAGGTTCATCAGCAGACCCTTGATATGCGATCCGTCCAAGTCCTGGTCCGCCATGACCATCACGCGACCGTAGCGGAGCGTCTTCAGGCTCTCATACTTCTTACCCTGCTCCAAGCCGAGGATCTTCTTGATCGAGGCCAGCTCCTCGTTCTTCGAGAACTTGTCCGCTGACACGTCGCGTACATTCAGCATCTTACCCTTGAGCGGAAACACACCCCAGGCCTCGCGACCCACGACCTTGAGGCCCGAGATCGCCGACGTCGCAGCCGAATCTCCCTCCGTCAGGATCAGCGTGCACTCACCCGACTTCGCCGTGCCCGCCCACAGCGCATCCACCAGCTTCGTCATTCCACGCAGCGTCTTCTTCTTTGTGCCGTCCGACTTCTTGGCATCGCGATTCGCCTTCGCGTCCAGAATCGCCGTGGCCTCGTCCATGAGACCCATCTTGACCAGCTGGGCCACCAGCTTTTCCGACTTGAAGACGGAGCCGAACTTGCCAACGGGCGTCGTCAGCGTCTCCTTCGTCTGCGAATCGAAGGCCGGATTCACGATCGTGGCCGCCACAAAGAAGATCACCGAGTCCTTCAGCTGCGCCGGCTTGATCACCACCTTCTTCTTGGCCGCGACCTCACAGAAGTCACCGATCACGGTACTCACGACCTTATCGACGTGCTTGCCGCCCTTCTTGGTGTGAATGCCGTTCACAAAGGACACGTGCTTCTCCTCGGGCACGTCCTCAAATAGCTGTCGGGCCATGACGGCCGCGACCTCCCAGCGCTCGCCACAGCGCTCGTAGGCAATGGCCGCGCCGTCCTTCACAAACAGACGTGTAAACTTCTCAAAGGTGTTCGTGACGATGGCCGCGCCATTGTAGGACACCTTCACATCCTTGCCGGCGAGCGCGGCCAGCTCGACAGCGCGCGTCCGGAGCACTGTGAGCATATCGTCCACGTTCAGGCCAGGAAAACGTGTAAGATCCGGCTCGTACGAGATCTTCACGAAACCCTTCGCCTTGTCAGCCCGAACGGACGGTTTCCCGGCCACCGACATGTTCTTCGTCCAGGTCTGGGAATACTTCTTGCCGTGCTTTACAGACCGTGTCTCGACCGTGAAGCTGGTGCTAAAGATGTTGGTCAGCTTCGCACCGTAGCCGTTCTTGCCACCGACGATCTTCTCCTCGCCCTTGGCGTAGTTGCCGCTGGTGAGCAGGTGGCCGAAGATCAGCTCAGGCGCCCAGACCTTCTCCGTCGGATGCATCTCGACAGGAATGCCGTCGCCGTCATTCTCCACGGTGATCTTGACAGGGTTCTCTGCAACCGTGATGTCAATATGCCGAATGGGAGTGCGACCGGCCTCCGTCGTACTGCGCACGAGCGCATCACGGGCATTTACAAGAATCTCATCGAAAAGCTTATAGAAACCCGGGTTGAAGTCGACTGCCTTGTAGACCATCTTAGTCGCCGTATCATCAAAGACCCAGCGCGACTCCGCGTGCGTATCCGTCGAGCCGATATAGGTATCGGGGAGCTCGAGGATATGCTCACGGTGCGTGTGCTTCTTGTAGGCGGATGCGTCGGTCATTTATGCCAGGGGGGTCCCTTGGCCTGGGCGCCAATTTTAGGAACTGCACTAATCAAACTGTATTTTTATTGTGAATTTGGTTTCATCATTTGCATCCCATGTATCATATACCCCGTTGCCAATGTATGTATAACCATAATGTAAATTCAGAGGATCAGTTTCATTCATTGCTATACTGGTAAATGAAACCTCCTCAAAAGCCCCTCCAGAATAAGCGAACATATTATCCGATATTATTTTATTATTATTCAGAAAGCGTACAATATTTAATACTACATCTTTATGAAAGCAAAGACCCTCGTGCGCAGAAACATATAAATCATACCCCTTTGAAAGATAATATGATGCTAATTTTGATTTTAGAATCATCGGCCAATGATACCATCCCGTTTGTTTAAACGGTCGTATAATCGTTTGATCGCGTTCTTTTAAAGAACTCCAGAACTTATTCGTTTTATCTAATACCTCTAAATGCAATGTCCTATAGAATATTGTTCTTCCAGATAAAATAAGAAAATATTTGAAATTAATATTCGAAAGAGCATATACCATATTAGATGCTATCCCCTTACATAAGGTTCCCGTCTTTAATCTATCCTTATTAATAATCTCAGGGTTAATAACTATATTTGATTCAAATGTCTCGTCCTTTATAGTATTGAACATGGATTGATCGCAGTTTAGCACTACAATATAACGACACATGACATACTGTTTAATCGTGGTAAGCTGTTTCCTGAGAGTAGATAAACTTTTGTAAATATTTATACCTATAACTAGGTCAGTGTCTATCATTATATGGATTTCTAAGCTTTAATAACGCGCATAGGAACCGCACCGAACTCAGACGCCTTCTCTGAATAGCTGGAATAGTAGGAGGCCAGGATTTCAGAGCATCGGGACAAGGCCAGGAAATCTACGAATGCTGCACGCATTCCTTCCATAGTATTCCTATTCAGAGGTGCATCGAAGGTGAGAATCCGGGAGCCGTACACGTCACGCAGCCGGACCTTTTCGAATTCCGAGTCCGTGGCCAAGAAAAAGTGCGTAGTCGCAGGATAGGTGGCCATCGCTGTCAAAAAGGCCTCTGTTGGCGAGTGCTTGATCGCCTGTTGATTATCTGTACGGCGGATCTGCACTCCAACGACTGTCTTATCTCCAAAGAGCTTTTTGACTATCTCTACATATTCTTGACGCGGCTTTAGCTCTCTGAGAATCGAGCCCAGTTGAGGAGACCTGTAGAAATGTATGTAAGTTAAGATGTGCATATGCCTGGTCTTTGGTAAAGCTGAGAACTCTGCATCATTTTTACACATGATAGGAGGGCCCGCATCGTTTGCGATGCTACGTTGAACATTCGGAAGCGGTTCAAACAAATCATCGAATCCAATACGGCATTCGTAGCTCGGTGTCCATATGATCTTTACCGGGATACCCATCTCTCTCCCTATAGCAAGGGCAGAGGTGAGCGCCATAAGGCGATTTCCAAGACCGGCCATCGCCGTCACGGTTAGGCTCTCCATCTGGTAGTATTATGCGCCTATAAATGCGAGACATATTCCGCGAGATTTAGCGCCGGGTCGTGCTTCTGCGCCGTTTACGCAAGGCCTTGCGAATGCGTCTACCTCCCACGGTGATTGGTTGCAAATGCCCTTGAGAGTCGGGGCGGGCTTTGATAAATAATGTGGGCACTTTGAAAACAAAGGGTTCATTGAGCCATCTAAGTGTCGCAGTATCAGGGTTCGCCGACTTTTTGCCATAGGTTCCCGCCTGCGCCTTATCTAGGTTCCCACGACTATTTAAAGGAATATACGACTTACCCACTTCGAGATCATGAATGCCGACCGCTTTATCTAAATAACTCATCCTATACAGTATAGCGAGTATTATCTGCGATAGGTGCGGCGACGCTTCATTTTACGCGAAGCCTTGCGGCTTCGTCTACCTCCATAGAATGCTTGAGTAAATAGATTTGGCTTCCTGTTGTCGTCATAATATGTATATAACTTAGCCCCCTTAGTCACATCGTGTTGCGTAAACTTAATCTTAAGAGGCTCTTTGAATCCAGAAACAATCTTAGCAAATCCAACATATAATTTCGATCCCGTATTCTTATTTAGTACCTTATAATAGTCTTTTCCTTCAATAACATGATTTAAGTCAATGTATTCCCCGCCCATTCTACTAAGATAAAATATTTTACCATTATAATGAGCCTTCTGGCAACAGTCGGTCCTAAAATACTAATCCCATCGGTGCTGTTGGGACCCCGTATTGCCGCCATTCAGCACCCAGATATTATCGCTCAAACTCTCGCGTTCACAGCCCTATTTATAACATTCGGAACGATCGTCTTTGTAAACCCAGCCTTATCAGTGATTCCGGGTATATCTGCGGCCGCCTATTCATATATGCTCAGCGATAAGGATAATACAGAGTTCTATCGCTACGCCGATTGGATTCTCACGACACCGCTGATGTTGCTCGCCATCCTATTGAAGGCGAAGTTGGCTACCACACATATCGCAGGATTAATCCTTGCAAACTCCGTGATGATCTGGGCTGGCTATAAGGGTACGAAGTCGAAGGACAGAGATGAGCGCCGGAAGTGGTTCGTGCTCGGCTGCCTGGCCTTCGTGCCAATCCTTTGGACTCTTTCTGAGTTAAAGGCGAGCGCGGCGATTCTGCTGACTCTGGTCATGTGGACCCTATATCCGATTGTTTGGCTCGCCAGTGAGGAGTTCCTCATCACGGGTAAAACAGCAACGATCGCCTATGCGGGAATGGATGTTATATCGAAGGTCGGGCTTGTCTATCTTCTGGGTGCTTAGGGCTCCATACCACGGGCTCTCGCGGCAAGATTTTTACCCGATGAAGAGCCGTAGAAGGCCTTCGATGCCTTGCGGGCCGCCGCGGCACTCTTTGAGGCGGCCTCGGCTTCAGCGAAGCGTTGTTGAGCCGCGGCTGCCGCTGCCTCCTTGAGCGCAGCATCGGCCTGAATCTTTTCGGCAGCGGCGGCGGCCGCGGCAGCAGCTCCAGCGGCGACGATCGCCTCCGCCTTCGCTCTCTCAAGGGCGGCGGCGGCCTCCTCCTGGGCGGCAGCGGCAGCAGCGGCCTCGGCAGCGCGCTGTGCACTGGACTTCTTTGGACCAGAGGTATTCGGGACGCGCCTGCTCGCGTTATTCTCGAGCTGCTTCTTTAGCGCGGCGATTCTGGCCGCGTTCGCAGGTGACTGCTTCTTCTTTGTTCCTCCACGCTGTGCCATCCTTCTATTCTTAGACCGTATTTTTTGATGTAGCAAACTCGTGTGCAATATCCGCCTTCTCTATAAGTTTTTGTAGTGTTATCAGGCCCGCCTTTAGATTCTGGCCTTCTGGGTTATCGGGACTATCTTCTTCAAAACTATTCCGAATCTCTTTCAACTCGGCACCCATTATGGAATCAAAATAACTCAGCCAAATCTTGCTCATTCGTTGAACATTCTCTATATATTCGCCTTCTATAAAGGGCGCAGTGATACCCTTCTTTGCCCACATATAAGTGGCAAAACTCTGACAATAGTTATCTGTACCTTTTATCTGCAGATTCGCAGTATAAGAGTTATACACCTCTTCTCCATTTTCATATCCAGTCCAGTGACCGCTATTATATACTATACCGCTATAGTCTGAGGGGACTATATCTCCACGCCCTTTGATAATAGGCAAAAGCCCGTCCCTACCTAAAAAGCGTGCAAAGGCTGGAAGAACTATACCAGCATCTGATATGCCATTTATCAAATTCATAAACTCATCAGAATAGTCTTTTCCTTCGTGTTCTTTCGTAAGTAATGAGGCTGCTAAGTTATATTTACTAGGGCCTCTTGGCTTCTTATATTGTTCTATAGCACTCGTGGGAGGCAGCTTCAATCGAGAAGACATCCTTTTCGATTGTGCCATTTTAGTGCCTCCCTTCTGTTTCTTATGTGTCATACGTCTTTTTGTCCCCATATTACTTAAACCATCTAAAAAAGGTGCGGCGCGTGCGCTTGGCCTTGCGCATCTTCTTGGCACGCCGGGTCTTGCCGCCACCGGCGGCCGCAGCGGCCACAGCCTTATACATTTCTTTCTTTGCATCTGAAACACCCTTATGCGAATCTAAGGCCTTTTTATACGCGCTGCAGGCTTCCGCGTGCTTAAACTGGGCCGGATAGGGGCACGAGTTCTTGTTATTAGCCTTCTTTATATTTGTCGGCTTTGGCGTAGCATGCCCCGTTTCATGCTCCTCAATCTGGTGTTGTACCAGCTGTTTCCAGGATTCTACTGGGCGATTCGCAGTTACTTTAGCTAGCTCCTTTAGAATCGGTGCGATATCATTCTCTGAAATAGTATTGTCTTCCACATTCTCCACAATAGTTTCCACTAGCTCAGCCTTAACATCTGCGAACGTGGGCATTTATAATATATACGCATAAATTAAGTATGGTCAAAGGCGGCGGCTGTGGATGTTCTTTAAGAGGTGGCTTTTATCCGAGTGTCATGCATGGCATTGCCACGACGGGGCCTTATTTCATGACGACGGCCGTGGCACAGGGGTTCCGTCTTGTTAGAAATGAGAGCGAGCGAATGAGAGGGAGAAAGATAGGGAGTCGGAAGGATAAGAAGAAGGGACGCAAGACTCGGAAGCGGTAAACCCCGGGCTGTCGGTTGCAGGCGGCTTTGGTCGCGAGCCTTCGGCTCGCTTCGGTCTGGGCGAAGCCCGACCGTAGTCGCCGCCAGGCGGCTTCGCGCCCCTTTGCCTAAAGCGATTTCGTGAAGGAGAACTAGAATGTCCCTCGTCAAACCAAACGCGAACGGCAACCTATTCGAGATCAAGACGGTCCAGTCCGGGGCCTTTCGCACGCTGATCGAGGCCCTCAAGGAGATACTTACGGAGGCCAATCTTGAGTTCGACTCCCAGGGCATCAAGGTGATGGCCGTCGATGAGACCCACACGGTTCTCGTCTATCTCAAGCTGCTCTCCGATCGCTTCGAGACCTATTACTGCCCATCGAAGCACGTCCTCGGCGTCAACATGATTTACCTGTTCAAGCTCATCAAGACCATGGGCAACAACGACTCGCTCACGCTCTATCTCCCCGCGTCCAATCCGAACAAGCTCGGAATCCGTATGGAGAATTCCGAGAAGTCGACGGTCACGAACTACTTCCTCAAGCTCTTCGACACGGATGTCGAGGATATCCAGATCCCCAGCCTCAACTTCACGAGCATCATCCACATGCCGAGCCTCGATCTCCAGAAGATCTGTCGCGACATGAATGCACTCGGGGAGAAGCTCGACGTCGAGATCACAAGCAGCGGCTCAGACCTCATCTTCAAGTGCTTCGGCGATTTCGCCGAGCAGGAGACCATCATATCGGAGAATACCACGTCCAACATGAAGGTACACAAGGCCGGATCGGGCTCTGATATTGTCCAGGGCATTTTCCAGCTGAAGCACTTGGTTCTTTTTACGAAGTGCACGAGCCTGTGCCCATCCATCGAGCTGTATCTGAAGAATGACTTCCCGCTCATTCTACGCTACACGGTTGCTAACCTAGGTGAGATAAAACTCGTTCTCGCCCCTATGAAGAAAAACATGTCATAAAGCCATAGCAGCATATATATTCATGTTGCCCACACAAGTCTCTGGCTTGAGCTTTGTCACAACTGTAGCACACGCATACTATAAACAAAATACAATCTTGTTTATAGCATCCTTATGGATATATACAACTACCCTGATCTATCACTTCACAAAGACATATCTTGCAAGACCCGAAAGAACAAGGCGCCTCATTTATTATATTGATGTTACGTCATGCATTATCTTTTACTTCGCCTGTATCTATGACCACGTGACTCTGCATTCTCTAGGGCCTATGCACTCTATAGTGATTTACGGAATGCATGCGGGCCTTCCTGTGTTCTATATGATCGCTGGCCATAAAAAGGCCCTTATGTGGTCATCCGATCACGACGAATCTGAGCGGTGGCATGCCATATTTCATTTAGGAATCCAACTGGAAACACATCTATATTTGAGCTGGTCTAAATAGGAACCGACTATATACAGTATACATGGATAACCAGTCCATTTTCGATATCTTAAACATGAGCATGTGGTCGCAAAAAACGCCCAGCTACTCCTATTATTCCTGTGAGATCACGCCGACTCATTGGGTCTGCACAAAGGGCCTGACGACGAATGCGAATGTGTCCTATAGGTTCATGATTCTCGACGAGAATCCTAAAAAGCAACTGGAGGCGCGTCTCTCAAACATTCCAGTCGTTATGCAATAGGCACTCACATCTTCTTTTCCACATGCGGCGTATAGAGCACATCTGTTGGCACCAATGCTTGGTGCAACAAATGGATTCCCGTCGTCTTATTGAATTGCGTTGAGTCCTTGTTCCAGACCTTGATCACATAGAAGCCAACGCGGTGAGCTCCATTGGGCCCCGTCATAATCTTTGGGCTAATGCTAACACCCGTTACCTGATCCTCGGGATTCGAGGTCACTACACCAGTCATGGCGCCAACAATGTAGGCCTTGTAATACTCTGGACCGTGCTCGGCGCTGCCACGAATGCTGTAGCTGCCGCCGCGAATATTCTGATGATTCTCCCACAGAGGTGGGATCGGATTCCGCATACAGAAGAACATGCCACGCTTAATCTTGTCACCGAGTTCCTGAAAGACGGCAAGGGCATCCTTAAGGGTCTGGAAGGTCGCGATTGGCTGGAACGTATCGAGGGTCCACCGCTTTTCCCTTGGTGCATGAAAATACAATGTCCATGCACCAGGCAGCGGGGATTCAAGACTCACACTCATTGTGAGAGTTATGTTATACTATGGCTACTCAATTTTAAGTGGTTCCACGGCCGCAGCAGGTTCTTGCTCGAGCTCAGGCTTGTTCTCTACAAGAGGCTCCAGCTTCTCCTCTTCGACAAGAGGCTTCTCCTCTTTGGCCGCGTCCAGCTCATCTGCTTCCATCATAGCCCCCGCTAGATCGAGATCATCACGCACATCGAACTCATAAGATGTGCCGGAGTTCGATATGACACGCGCAACAAAGTCACAACCGCGATCAAGAATAACATGTGAATCAATCATCCAGGCCTGAGTTAAATGCGACACGCTTGGAAACGACTCCGCCGAGACCACCGTAACCTTCTCAATGAAGTCAGTGAGGTCGAATAGAACAACGCCGTCGCGAGCAATCTCAAGGCTCAGGATCGGCAGGCTCTTTTTGGTACCCGCACCAGTCGAGAACTCGTGCTTGTCAGCATTGTAAAAGAACTCGACGGCTGCGCTCGAGGAGGCATAGGCGTTGACAGCCTGCTCCGGAAAGGGTGTGCTGTACCCCTCTAGAAAGAGATACGTGCGCTCCGAAAAAGCGGCCTGAATCCCGCGTACGAGCTTGACAGCCGCCGTAGCCGCCGCGTGGAATAAGTCACTCGATACCATATAGAGGCGAAGGAGAAGAAAGTTGGTGCTAGGTGGAAGAAAGTCCATTCTATATCAAGAATGTGTTTCTGCCTTAGGTTACCGTTCTGTGCTTACCACCGAAAGCCGCCCGCATAGTTAGTGAAGGGCGCCGCCGTGCCAGCAACGGGGTCGGCGTCGGCCGAGCCACCAATCGTACCCGCTGGAGATCCCGAGTAGTTCGTGAACTCCGATACTACCTCATTCACAGGCGGCCACGGCTTTCCAACAATCACGGCTTTGCGACACTTCTCTACATCATCGTTACTAAGAAGCTTTCCTTTCGAGTCTCCATCTGTATACGTTTTCGTAACGCAATCCAGGCACGCATCGCGCTGAGCTGTCGTGGGTGGTGTTGTAGTCTTATCTGACAACGTTCCTAGGCAAGCCAATGGGGGTGGTGGCATGTTTTCAGTGCGCGCAATACACTCGTCGCGCTTGTCCGCTTTTGTGTCATCTCCCGAGCATAGGCCACACAACTTGCGCACACTTTCGTGAATCGTTCCGTTTTTGCACATATAGGAAAACTCACCCACAGTTACGATTGGCATAGAAGCATTTACTTCGTTCGCGATTGTTCTTGATTTTGTATTAAGTGGTGGGGTGCCAAATGCGAGGTTGGCAGTTATGAGTGCAGCAGCCGGTGATTTCCCCCCCTTCACCTCGGATTCGTATATTTTCTTCCAACCATCGTCATTAAATGTAAGATCTGAATATTTCTGCTTAACAGAATTGCCTAAGCCAGTAAGTTGATCATTCCATGAACTCACCGTACCCGTTGCCTTAGACTCTAGCCATGCAAGACTGCCAGATACGCTATTGTAGGTATCCGTAATGCTCTCATCGAGTTCAGTTAGGGCCCAGATGATGTCCTTTTTGAACTTTCTCACCGAGCCACCCACCCATGCCTTGAAATCAATAACACTCTGATTCTGATTCAGGGCAACCCAGAAGGTAACGAGTAAAAAGAATGCAGCCAACGCAGCCATAACCCAGGCAGCGCCCATATTGTTGTTTCTGCATAGCAATAGTGTCAGTACTGTAACGACAACTCCAGCGACTGAATGCACCGGGATAAGCTCGCTATTCTTATTAATAAGGTCAATGATAACAAGGAATACAAATGCTCCGCCGCTTACGACTACGGGCTCATAAAAATCAAGGCTCACAGATTTACGAGCGTTAACTCCGCGCCCATTATTGGACCGGAACTCGTTACTCATTCTATACATTCTGAATAGTTTATGGCCGGGCGACAATGCGTTGCTTTTGCTCATTCCAGAGCCCGAAAGGCTCCTGCTCTAGTTCGCCATCCTCGTCCGTAGTGAATACGTTGTTGTCGGAGTCCCGATAATACGTTGCCCCCTTGTACTCGAACTCCGTGAGTTCCTCCGCCTCCTCCTCTTCTGCTTCGGCCTCTTCGGCCTCTTCAGCCTCAGCCTCCGCCTCACTCTCCATGGCAACATGAACCTCAGCCTCCGCGGTAATAATCACCGAGATATCATCTTCTGTGGCGGCTTCCCCGACGACCTCGTCTGGAGAAACAGCCTGCTCTGAAACCGGTAGGGTGACCGTAACGGCCTTGTCTGAGGACGCCCTCTCGGGAACCACTGCAACCGGCTTGTCTGATACTTCAAGGCCAACCATGGGCGAGCGTGGAAGAAGTTCCTCGCGCGCCGGGGGGATTGCGTCGAGACGCTTCTCGAGCGCCTGAATCCGCGCGATAAGAGCATTGATAAGCGTATTGTCTGGCTCGACGGTCTTTGACGTCACGAGCTGAGTGATAAGGCGAAACCGATCATGGATCGTCTGCTCAAGGCTGTGCAGAAGATCATGGATCGTTGCGGCAGACATTTCTATGCGGGCCTGCCGGGTGATTGGGTGGTAAATTTTGGTTTGGCAAGGGGCTGCCGCCCTTACCGTGCCCCAATCTGAATGTTCATTACAGAGTCAAGTGTAGACTCCCGCTCCTTTAGAGGCTTGGTGCGCTTCAGCCGTAGACCCTCTTCCTTCTTCTCAACCGGTGGCCCCGTAATCGTATTCTTCATACTCGTATCGAAAAAGTCAATCGGCTTAGTGTCAATGGACCCTAGAATACTCACCATGGGCGGCATATGCATATCGACGCGAACACGGCCCTCCTGAACCGTCGCCCGGAAGGCCTCAATCGTCATAGGGCCGCCAAAGACCTTCAGCGATTCGCGAGCCGCGGCCGGAAAGATGCGCTGTCCTCCGTCCTTGTCGTAGACCCGCTGAAGAAGTGCCATGCGCTCCCAGCGCACATGCGGGTCGATGCTCTCTCCTAGCAAATACGCCATAGCGCACTGTGGGCAGCAGAAGTTGCCGTAGACGGTGTAGACACCGGCAATCTCGCGCTCTGGGATCACGACCGGCATGTGCGGAAAGGCGTGGACACACCAGAAACAGGCAACATCCGTGGTATCAGGCAGCCGCTTTTTATCCGACGAATCCTTGAATTGCACCATTAGATTTAAGCGCGTGAAACACGGAAGGGCGGCATGGCTTTCTGGCTTTGTTAGAACCGGTGTCAAAGAAGTCGCGGCAGTGACGACCTCTTGTCCAGACACGAAGGCATCGCCATATGAATCGAACGGCTCTGGCTCCGCCTTATCGAAGCTGACGTTGTTCTGCGCGACCTGCAGATGCGCGATCAGGGGGCGCCGGGGTTCCGTATTAAACGACCCCTCGATACCATCGGGCGTGACAACCGCGACCACCTTCGGCGCTTTTTTCTGACGGGGTGGCATTTCCTATATGTGAATCGAGCCCGGATATTTAAGCCTTTTGTACATTATCTGATGCCATGGTCTAAACCTTTCGATGTAACCATTTGCAATGGAGGGCCTCGGCCTTCCCCGGCGCGTCGAGCGTCTCTTACAAACAATGGTCACCAACCCGTCCAGCCGATCCCATCTTCTTATGATTGGTCCACCCGGATCCGGTAAAACAACCTCCGCCAAGTTCTTTGTAAATGCACTCTATAACTCGCAGGGCACACTCTTTGGCCGCGCACTCTTTCTGAACTCCAGCGACGAGCGCGGCCTCGAGGCCGTCCGGAGTCGCGTCTATCCCTTCATTCGATCCACGTTTGGCGCCCTTTTCACCTCGGTAGGGCCGAAGGTCATCGTCTTCGATGAGGCCGAGACACTTACGGATCAGGCCCAGATCGCATTAAGACCGCTCTTAGATATGAGTCCCGAAAAGGTTCTCATCATATTCCTTTGTAACTCGATTTCTCGGATTCATCCTTCCATTGTTCACAAATTCATGACGATTCCCTTCGAGGCCCCGAAGGTCGGGGATTTCCAATTCCGAATGCAGAAGATTCTGACGACGGGGGCGAAGATGAATGATCTCGATATTCAGTTTCGCCGCGGCGATATCCGATTCTTTCTTCTAAACCCTGGCCGATACCAGGATTGCGCCCTCCTGTGGAACGAGTGCTTTACGGTTCATGAGACCCAACTTCTGGGCACCTTCAATCAGGCCCTGTTAAAGTGGACCTTTCCGGATCTTGCCATGTTTTGCCTCTTCATTGCGAATATGACCGGTGTGCTGACTGTAGAGGCCGTCAATCATATGTTACGTATCAGCGATACAGATTTCATAAAGCAGTGCTCATATTTACGGGGCAAGCTTCTCGTAGATTGGTTCAAACAACATATTCGGATGAAACTCTCTTTCCCAGTTTGCTAAAATTACATCCAGCGGGGCCTAAACTTACAGGTAATCATGGCCGTTACATTCACCCCTCTTCGCATTTCGACGCTGGTCACGACGGGCCATCTGGGGACGACACTAAATCTGAATAAGCTGTTCGATACTATCGGCAAGCAGCTTATTCCTATTGGCTATCCGGCAGAGGGGATTCTGAAAATGGAGCACGAGGGGAAGGTGATCGGACACTCGGCCCGTGATATTCTCACGAAGCGCCGCGTGAGCGCGAAGACCTTCTTTAACCAGAGCACGCTCGTTATCCGGAAGCTGCGCGACGCTACCGAATACAAGGAGGTCAATCTGAAGCTCTTCGCAAATGGGGGGTTTCAGATGACTGGTGTTACGAATGAGGCCTTCTCCCGGGCTGTTCTCGATTGGGTGATAAAGGAGCTGGCTCCTCTGGCCATCTCCGAGAAGCCGCTCGCAGTCACGAAGTTCGCCATTCAGTTGCTGAACTCGGACTATAAGGTGAGCGCTCTGATCAAGCGCGCCGAGCTCCATCGTGTTCTCTGTGAGGAATACCGGCTATCGAGTACTCTGGAGACGACGATCTACCAGGGCGTCAATACCAAGTACTATTACAATGAGGCGAATCCGTCTAGGGGCATTTGCATGTGCCCACGCTTCTGTACGGGACAGGGTGACGGCCTCAGCCTCGGTGCCTGCAAGCGCATTACCATCGCCGCTTTCCAGACGGGGAGCATTATTGTGACTGGCGCTAGGAACCAGAAGCAGTTGGATGAGGCCTACGCATTTACAAACGAGGTTCTGACGAAGCATGCTGGGACGGTAACGAAGCCGGCGGCTGCGGTCGCAGTATAGGCTGCCACGCATACTGCTTCGGTCGCAGTATAGGCTGCCACGCACACTGCTTCGGGTCGCAGTATAGGCTGCCACGCATACTGCTTCGGGTCGCAGTATAGGCTGCCACGCATACTGCTTCGGGTCGCAGTATAGGCTGCTTCGCGTTCAAACTCTCACTCACTCTTTCCAAAACCCTCGCAGAGTTTAGCAATGTCAGCCCCCGGCCCCGCAACATCTCAGGCCCTAGTTCCCGGCGCCGCTACAGGAGGTGCTCCCGCCGCCCCTATCATCCCTTCAGCCCAGGTACTTCTCCAGGCGGCCAAGCTTGCCATCGAGCAGGACAAGCCGATGATGCTCGATTATTTTGTTGGAACGGCCTCCGGCAAGGCCTTCATGGGCGAGGACCAGGAGACGAAGGAGAAGATGCTGATCCGCTCGAACGAGGAGTTCACTTCTCTCGTGCAGAAGATCTATAAGGTCGCCGACGACTATATTGTGCTCACGGAGAACTCCCTGTACATCGTATCGGGCAAGATCCAGAAGCGCCGTATTCAGGCCTCCGTTCTGCGCGGCTTTTAAACGCTGCCCTCTATAGAAATGGCTAAGAGTCGTGCGTCCCGTAAGATGAACAAGCGTTCCCAGCGTAGACACCGCGGAGGCGCTTATGCTTTGAGCCCGGCCGGAATCAATGATCAAACAATGTTCGGCCCCTCAAATCTCGCCTCAGCACAGGGCCAAGACTATCTGCGGATTCACCAGGGCCAGTATGGTGGCGCGTCGCCCCTACTTGGCGCCCCGGTCGGCGACCAAGGCCTACTCGACCCATCTCTACGCGCCGCCGCGCACCTCGCTCCCCAGGATGCGGCCCTCGCCGCGTCCAGTGGAATGAGTGATCAGGCCGGTGGTAAGAGATCAAAGCCGCGGTCGTTCAAGAAGTTTTTCCGCAACTCCACCCGGTCTTTCAAGCGTATTTTTAAGGGAAAGACTCGGAGAGGAAAGAAGTCACTGTCAAAGATGTTCAGAAACAGCTACCGTTCAACGAAGAAGGCCCTGTCGCTCAAGGGCCTCTTTAAGGGGAAGAAGGGTAAGAAGTCGCTCTCGAAGATGCTCGGAAACAGCTACCGCTCAACGAAGAAGGCTCTGTCGCTGAAGCGCTTCAAGAAGCTGTTTAAGATGCGCGGCGGCGCCGGATACCAGTATGCGAATCAGGCGGATTATGCCTCGCCCGGCACCCTTCTTCCGCCGAGCATGGAGGCCAAGGCGCTTATGGGGATGAATCCTGAGTGGAGACTTGATCAGGCGAGCTTTGTCCCCAAGTAAGAATCTCGGCCTTTTTCGTTAAAAGCAGGGCCTTTTCGGCCGCCGTTGCAGTCACAGATACGAGAATATGAAGGGCACCGTGCCCTCCATCTTTTCGCGGAAGACCCTTTCCTTCCATAATGACAACTTCTCCGCTTTGAACTCCGGGTTCTAATACAAGATCGAGGCTCTCAAATCCGGGATGCCCCTTAAGAGTCTCCGTGAAGCCTGTTAGGCTCTGGAACAGGGTAATCCCGACCTTAATCGCTAGATTGTCGCCCGCCAGCCGATACAGGCGCCCCTCTGCATCGGCATCCTGTAGCTTAATCTGCACGTCACCCGCCTCTACGAAGCTGTGGCTGTCCGAGCATTCGCCAGGAAAGACGAGGACGTCCCCTGGGCGCATTCCAGGCAGAATCCGGGCGAAGAGAACCCGCTCCTGTATCTTGAACTTAAGACCCTTGCAATCACTGCAGGCGCCTGCCGGCTTCTTCCCCTGGCCACTACATTCCGGGCAGGGGCCGCGCATCACGGCCTGCATACCGGCGCCCATGGCGACCACCGTTTGCCTTACGCCAGACCCCCCGCATCCGCCGCAAGATTCATATCGATCTGTGCCTTCGCCTTTGCAGGTTACGCAGAACTGGTCGCGTTGGAACTGGAGCTTGATCTCGCGACCTTTATAGAAGTCGTCAATGCTGAGAGAGATTTCATGGACCTTTGGTGGGCCCTTTTGGGCCTTGCGTTTCGGAGGCTGACCCTGCCCTTGGCCAAACATATTTCCGAACAGGTTACCCATATCGAAGTGAAAGGGCATTCCTCCGGGCATTCCGCCCGGAAACGGTACGCCACCTTGAGGCATTTCCTGAACCTCGGCATCGGAGCCCGTCATATCATAGCGCGCCTTCCGTGACTCGTCGGATAGGACCTCATAGGCGTGCTGGATCTCCTTGAACTTCTCGGGATCGCCACCCTTGTCTGGATGGTGCATGAGAGAGGCGCGACGATAGGCCTTTTTGATCTCCGCTGCATCAGCACCTCGGCTTAGACCGAGGTGCTCATAGAGCGACATCCCTGCTTGAATACTAGAGGTAATCAGATACTCTTTAAGGGGTTTGACGGGTGGGTTAATTGCTAACAAAGAAAACCATCACGACAAGCAATAGGCCAACAAGGGTGCTCGAATATACGTGGTATGGATTGGGCGGAGGATCCTGTTCTTCTTCTAGATTGATTGGTTCTTGGCTAGTCGGTTCTAGGACTGATTCAGCGAGTGATTCCGCTAACGGTTCAGGCAGCGGTTCCGTTAACGCAACTGGCGCAACTGGTGCAACTGGCTCAACCGGTAAAGTGGCCAGTACCACAGGAATCGGCTTGCGCACAGTAACCGCAGCCTTTGCGGCCTTAACCTCTGCCTTTGTATAACATGCTCCCATATAAATCTTATATGAGAGTGCGTTTTAAACCATTCACCTACTTGACTATGCACCGTCAACTAGGCCAAATGGGTACTTGACTTTTGCATAAGACGTTATGCTCATGATGTTACCTAAACCTCTCCAGATGATTTTATCTAGCATGTATCATATAAGGGTCGGGTCATATCATTCTGATAATCCAATCTATGCAAAGATTGAAGGTGGCGACGACACTTTTTTTGTACCAGAAGCCAGAGTTGCCAAGGACTATTTTAACACCGGTCTATATGAACGGGGATATATTCGATGGTCCTGTGAAAACTTCGTGAAGGAAGGAATGGACTGCATTGATATTGGAGCTCATATTGGTATGTATACAGTTGAAATGGCGAAGCGGGCGAACCGTGTTCACAGCTTCGAGTGCTCTCCTAAATCATTTAACTATCTCTGCGCAAATCTGCTCCTGAGAGATATTAGCTATAAGGTCACAACCTATAACACTGCTTTGAGTGATAAAAAGGGTATAACAAAGTACTATATTCGCGACCAGAAGGACGGTGGAGGTAATGGTGTAAGCGGATTCGAGGTCGATGCGAATGTTCCTACTATTGATGTGCCAATGGTTACACTTGACTCCTATAATCTTACGAATATATCCTTTATTAAAATCGACGTTGAGGCGCATGAGGAGTTTGTCTTACGCGGTGCAGTCGAAACGATTCGGGCGAACGGATATCCGCCGATCATGTTTGAATCGTGGCCAGAGCGATATACACAATATCCTTGCAAGGAAATCCGCAAGAGCCTATTCGACTTCATTGAATCGATTGGCTATAAGATCGTTCAATTGAGTGGCGGTGATGATATGTTCTTGGCAACGAAAGCAAAGGTCTAAACTGCCCTCAATACTCAT
>Ga0136644_10001686_pt1 | contig 17410 bp, 30 predicted proteins | sample C_130820_EF_Meta_FD_94780 | JGI IMG/M metagenome (GOLD analysis project Ga0136644, IMG submission 94780) | Freshwater microbial communities from Lake Croche, Canada to study carbon cycling - C_130820_EF_MetaG (v2) (version 2) | ecosystem: Environmental > Aquatic > Freshwater > Lake | place... | reverse complement strand
TGCATACCATACGCGGGGAGTGAAATGCAAATAAGAGCAGCCGCTATGAAAGATCTCATTTCATATTAGCATGATACGCTTGAAATATATTTAATACCTTGTCTTCATAATCGTGTGGTCGTTTTACAAAGAACTGAAGATTTCCTTCTTCTACTGCTATAAGGGTAATGATATAAAAGATAGGTAATTTGTACATTTCTTCAACCATCATCGCATATGCAGTTTCCTGAAGAAAATAGTTCTCTATGTATTCCTCAGTTTTAGGTTTAGTGCTTGTCTTATAATCAACAATGCAGTTAACACCATGCATTCTACAAATTAAATCACACTTACCGGCTGCTTTAAGTTTCTTACTATAAAGCGAACCTTCAATTGCATATACCTCTTCTAAGTTATTATCGAGGTATGGTTTAATTTGATTGAATAATTCAATCGTAGTAGGCATACGATTGTTTTTATAGTCTGGCTTGTTAGCCACATAGTCTTCACACATAGTGTGAACTTTTGTTCCTCGGGAAGTAGCTGCTCTGGTAATCTTATTAGCAGCTTCTTCACCTACTCTTTCTCGCCACTCTAGAATACCTTTCTTACTTAGAGAAGAAAGAACCGTAGTAACCGAAGGGAATAATTCACCCTCTACATCATAAAATCTTTTCCCGTCTACTTCAACCTGCTTAAGGTTGTATTCCAGTAGAGGCGAATGTTTAAAGTTACCAGTCATTAATAGTACTTCTTCTATGTTTTTTCTTCATGTTCTTTAACAAGTCTCTAAACCCGTCCGCAGGTTTCATACGACCTGCTATGACAGGGTCGCAGCATCTAATCGATGTATAGATGCCTTTTTCTAAGTGAGGATTATCTTGTTTAAATTTTTCAAGATCGGCAAGTTTAATTATATGATCTTCTACCTGCCCTGTATCCTTGTTAAAAAACTCATAGGTAGGCATTAGATAGAATCTTCCATATTAAGAAGTCTACTAACGTCTTTCGACTTTAAAGCATTATCTAATCGATTCACTGTTTTTCTTTCTTTGAACGTTTTAAGCTGCTTGATATAATGATGCGGCTTATCCATGTCATCAAACTGACGCTTGCCGTTTCTTTTTTGGGACTTGCTCATTTATCTCCTCTTTGGGTAGTAGGTCTGGAAATGCTTCACGAACTGCCTTCTCAGTAATATTCTTATATGGTAATTTTTTATCTTTGATAGCAATTAAAAGCTTTGCATCTTCTTGATCAATAGATTCAAGAAGTTGAATGAAAAGACTTTCACGCTTAACTTTAGTAAGATTAGGATTACCACCCTCTATAAACAAGTAGAGTTTTCTGGCTTCTACATAGAGTCTTCCTTCTTGATCAAAGAACTCGCACGGTCTATATGGCGGCGCGCCTTCTGGAAGAAGAAACTTAATAGTAGGGGAATATGTATAGAAAAGAAGTTGCTTAATGATATGATGATCATTAGCGCGTAGAGCAGCTACTACATTACTACTTTGCTCATCTATGAATTTAAAAATAGAAGAAAATGATTTTTTCATTAAAAGTCGTTCACATGTTCGAGTAGAGTCTTAAGTCTTTTTTCAGATAAAAACTGAATCAACTTTTCTTTTGTCTTACCAGCTTGTTCATCGTATTCTTTAATAATTTTGTTTTGAATTTTTTCAGGTGTAAACGTTAAATCAATAAGTCTTTCGTTTCTCTTCCAATTAACTAAGAGATCTCCGGAAAGTTCATTGTGCGGGTTTGAAAGGCCTGAGAAACGCTCTACTCTGATAGGTTTCTGTCTCGCACCTGTAGCAAGGCAGTCATCTGCTGATAGAATGTTTGGAATACCGTCTCCGCGGTCGCCTTTTAAAATAAGCTCTCGTGTATATAGAATTGGATTATCGCAAACCAATGACTTCTTTCTCACAGGGTCAAATTGAATGACATTACCGAAAACTTGTAGTTGTATAAAATCTTTATCACCTGACAAAATAAGAATCTTCTCACCGGTATTTAGCAGCTGACCATTTTTAATAACTAGAGTCCCGATAACATCATCCGCTTCCGCGCCTTCGACTTGAATGACCCTATACGGAAAATAATCTTTAAGTTCGCTCTTAATCTTACTAAGACATTTAAAGATATGGCTCCAATCAAGCTCAGAGTCATCTCTACTCTTTTTTCTATTGGCTTTGTAGTAAGGAAAGACTTCTTTGCGCCATACCTTTTTATCATCACAACAGATAACAAGCTCCCCATATTCCGAGAACTTACTTTTAAGTGACCTGATAGTATTTAAAACCATATGTCGTAGAAGATCTTCTTCTACAACTGTATTGGTATGGTTTCCTAGCTGTGCCATCAGGTTAGATATGCACACTTGATTAAGATCTAATAGTATCATCTTGTTATAATAACCCTACTACAGTTTTATATCAACCTTTACAGAGTTATTAATTCGAATATATTGTGCAAGAATATGCATCAATGCTTGATGTGCATCCTCTACAATACCATAATTTTTTACTGGAATATGAAATACGATATCGGCTAAGGACTTTGCCTGGCCACCATCAAACCCTACAAACGCAATCGTCTTAATACCGTTTTGCTTTGCCGTTTGCAGAGCTTTAATAATATTTGGTGAATTTCCACTCGATGAGATCGCTACTAGAAGATCTGCAGCCTGCCCAAACATACTCAGCTGGTATGAATAAATCTCATCATAGGAGATATCGTTACCAATTGCAGTAATAAGCGACATGTTAGATGCAAGCGACTGAACGGAAGGAATAAAGCATGTATCTGCTTCTACACCCTTAGAATGGTCACACATAAAATGATCACTGATAGCAGCAGAACCACCATTACCGCAAACAAAAATTCGGCCTCGACCGCGATGTGTATTAGTTATAGCAACAACAGCACGGTCAAAAACCTCAGCATCTATTGTATTAATAGCTTCATGTAGCTTTCTGCTATACTCAGAAATAAAGTCTTTAGTCCGCGCAGACAATTTTAGATCCTTCATCACTAAATTTAAAGTTAAACTCTTGCATACCTGTTAGCTTCATCTTTTCCTTAAAGGAATTTTGTTGCTGTTCCGGAACATAGAACAAGAAGTAACCACCACCCCCTGCGCCTAGAATCTTACCACCTAGCGCACCACTTTTCAATGCTGTCTCATAATAATCGTCGAGAGTAGTATTACTTACACCACTTGCAAGTTTCTTTTTTACTTGCCAAGTCTCGTGTAGTAGTGCACCAAAGTCATCATACTTATTTTTAATAATAAAGTCCAGCGCTTGATGGCCTAGCTCAACCATTTTATCCATACTAGCACTAGACTCACCATCATCATAATTTCTTAGAATAATCGATGCAGATCTAGTAATACCTGTATAATACATCAGTAAGTTATTATTAAGGCCGGCAATTCGTTCGGAGGATATATTAACAGGCTCTACTCTGACTCCATCAGCAGAGAAATGAAAAGCGTTGAAACCTCCAAATGCTGCTGCGTATTGATCTTGCTTACCCAGGTATTCACTACACTTATTAAATTCTACATCAAAGGCAGTCTCAGCAAGATCGTGTCTGCTCATTTGTTTGCCCTTTAGTGTACTTAGAGCATTTAACAGGCTTACTGTAAATGTTGAGGATGAGCCGAGTCCTGTGCCTTTCGTAGGTATCTGCGCATACGATGAGATATCTAGACCGCCGGTGATATTAAACATCTTAAGAGATTCTCTTATGCGGTCATGCTTAATATCATCATAGCTGTCTACATTTTCGATCTCACTATACACAATTTTAAAACCTTTGACAAACGTCTTACATGCAGTAACGTACATGTATTTGTCAATGGTTGTAGATAAGCAGATACCCGTTTTATTAGAATAGTAATTAGGCAGGTCACTACCCCCACCAAAAAAGCATACTCTTAACGGCGTCTTAGAAACTATCATTATGTGTTATACCTAAACATCTGAGCACTAGGTAGCTTACGACTTTCTACTGTTTCATAAGTCTTATGCAGACCTTCAAGCAAGTCTTGCCACTGCTGCGCTACCTTATAAGTTCCAAATCTACTATCAGCATACATCTTAACAAGCTTAAGGTAGCTTTGTACGTCGTCTCTATTTACCTTTTGAATAGCATCGTCAAGCGCCTGATAAAATACATTAGCATGCTTATTATGATCGGCATGGCCCTGGTACATAAAGTTGAGACCACCCGAAGTGTCTGACAAGGCTCCTAGATTAGGATGTACGCATAACAAGCCTGCTGACATACCTTCAATAACAGATCTGCAGCTAGTCTCCATCCAGATAGATGGATAGGCAAGGATATGAGCTTTTTGCAACGCCGTCCGAACTACATCATTTGGTTCAAACGAATGATATGTAATCCTAGGATGATTGCGGCAGCGCTCATATAGAGGCTCAAACTGCTTATCAGATTCTTCCCAACCGTAAATCTTAAAGCTTGAGAATACATCTAAGTAGATATTATCATATTTCTCTGCGAGCTTTTCAAATACAGGTACAAGAATAGACAACCCGCGCTGTGGGGTAGACGTATAGATAAGTCGAATCTCATCTTTACTCTTCTCAACATGCTCAATAGGGTCAACACAAGTCTCAATGACTATTGACTTATCATCGTATGGCATGCCGATAACGTTTCTAAACCTTTCATATTGCCATTGACTGCTAAAGACAAATTTATGAAAGCGGTCTCGGCTTGACTTATCCTTGAGATGGTTAATCTCAGGATCTTCAGGCAAATCGTGTAGCCAATATACTCTAATCTTGTCTTCTTCTAAATTACGAAGACGTGAGCAGATTATTTGAAATTCATTGGCTAGCTCAGGCGGCATCTTACTAGCAATATTTCGCTTTGTTAACTCGGTACCACCTTGCGAGTTAATCGAAATTTCATTTTCTTCAAATCCCATTTTATCCTCAGGCGCTCATGCGCTTACGAAGCTCGGAAGAGCTAAATCTATGTTCACGTTTATTGTAAAAAATTTCAATACCTCTTTGAGTGCAGATATCACGACCAGTCAAGGTTGTCTCTCTATACTCTTCACCAACAATTCTAACATTAATTGGCAACATGCTAAGAAGATCTTCGAGATCTTCTTCTGTAGAATATGGAATAATCTCATCAACATAGCGGACAGCTTTAAGCTGAATATACCGCTCGATAATGCTTTGTACAGGTTTATTCTTCTGTGGTCGGTCAATATTAGGATCGACCTGCAAGCCGGTGATTAGATAATCACATTGTTCCTTAGCTTGTCTTAACATATCAATATGCCCTGCATGGAGAAGATCAAATGCAGAGCAAGTAAAGCCAATTCTCATAATAAGTATCTCAGGTTACCAGATCAAAGTTAACACTAATAATACTATCTAGGCGGAATGATCTCCAGGATTCTTTCTCTAGATCATATACACGAATAACATTTTCATTCTCTTTACGAGCCTTTTTTTCCTTCTCTTGAACCGGCTCGGGCAGAGGTAGAATTAGACTCTCATTAAGAGTACACTTCATGGTTCTTTCCGAACCATCAACTTTTGTAAATTTAATTACCACTGGTCTTTCTTTTAGCACACCAGTTAGCCATTCCTTAGCAACTGGTTCAACAAAAGTAGTAGTCATTATTCTTCTGAACCTTCCTTAGCCTTAAATTTTTGCTGCTTTGCTTTCTGCTCAGATACTTGAGCGTCAATAAAAACTTGTTTAAATGCGTTTGCCTTGGTCTTATCTGCAACGAGGCAAACCATCCGCTTAAGATACCGGTCAAACTTAAATGTCGAGTTAGTCATTATTCTTCCTAATAATATGCGCTTCTTTTGCTAGTTTAAAAACCTTGTTGTTACTTCTCATAACATAGAAAGTCTTACCTTCGATATCTTGCTCATCAATAATATCTCCGGTATGGACACTAGTAGAGAAAATGTTTTTTAGGGTAACATTTTCTTTAATTTTATACACTGGTCGTCGATTTGAGTTCATTTACATGACTTTCGCTTATAATTTCTAGTCTTTTAGGTGGAATTTCAAATTCATTTAAAATATCTTGAATTAGTTTTTCACGTGAATCAGCTTGGAGTATGAACGCATCTGCTGTGTCCCATGCATACCAAGTACTACCATTATGGCCTAATTTAATTGGTAAAATCCACTCGCCATCATAATTTTCTTCAGGCTCTTGTTCTTCTCCGTTAATTCTATTAGACAAGTATCCTAAAGTAAAACTGATACAAAACCATCCGAGAACCGCAACTATTAAATATTCTATTACTTGCATGTGAGTTCATTCCAGCCGTTATTAACGAGATTAGTAATCATTTTTTGAAGAGAGACTTCATCTAACTTTAAGCGTTGTTGACCTTTATCGTTTTTCTGAACAAGGGTAAAGCAATATTGTTCTCTAAAAATCTCTATAAGAGTCTTATTCTTTTCGTTAAAGAATTTATACTGCGGGTGCTTATTTGAGTAGTCGTAACTGTATGAATAATCTTGTTTGCTCATATTACCTCCACATTAATATTAGCGGAAATAAAAAATAAATTCAACTTTGTTTAGAGTACTCTAGGGAACCATATTTACAGATGTAATAACTGTCTATAAGGTCGGAGGAAGGATTCCATTGTTTTTCTGTTAGTGCAAACATGCTTTTAAAGTTTACACCTGTTTCAGAAATAAAAGCTTCTTGCATCAGCTCTTTATTAGCATTGCCTTTATTAGTAGCTATTTTTTTAACCACGCTAGGAGGAATAGTAACTACTTCTATAGAATTACGCCAAAGAGTATATTTAAGAACTCCGGTATTTTCTGCTATATGAAATACTCTACCGGTCGAGCCGAAACTATAATCTTCAAGAAATACTTTAGTAATTCCATAATTATTTAACACCTGCAAAGCCCAGTTAGATATGTTATGATATCTTTCCGATTGTGTTACGTAGTTTGGAAAAACTGAACCATAAACATTACCTGTACATTTAACTTTGCTTACATTATCAGTAAGGTAGTTAAATGTACAGGTATCTAAACTAAATTCATCACCATTTAAATTGATACAAATAGCAGGTGAGGTTAGTGATAAGTCAATCCCGGCACATACCACTACTCATCCTCTATATCCTCATCTTCATCTAGATCTTCTTCTTCCATATCATCAAGATCTTCATCAACTGGTTCTTCAACTTCACTACCACAGTATGGGCAGAACGAAACTTGTTCACCCAATTCAAATGCAGGCACTACGGCAAATTCCGTATCGCATGAATAGCAAAAATAGTTATAGTCACTTGAACTTTCTTCTATTTCTAACATACGAACTCCTATTTTTTAACGTATTTTTTCCAAGCTTCTATCCAATTTGAGGATATAGCCTTTTGTGCTTCTTCTAGACTAATCTCGCCCTTGCAGACCTTAGAATGAAGTGTGTTTTCAAGACCATCTTTAAGATGTGCATTCCACTCTCCAGCATATGACTGTGGCCAGAGATTTTTAATATCGTTTGATCCTCCCAACTGTAAGCTGATAAGATGATCAATCTCACAGCCTACCTTAGGATCGCAGTAACCTTTATAGTTGCTCTCGATACCGTAGTTGCGATACGCTTGAAGTTTGGTGGCTTCGGAAACGTTCCGTACCTTTGTACCATCAGCCTTGGTGCCGCTAGTATATCCGCGTACGCAAATAACATCTTTAGTTGCAGCGGGATCTGTAGCTCCAGGAGTGATGGCCGGATTCGGTAAATCAGCAGCAAAAGAATTAAATGATACTAGTAGTAAAGCTAAAGGTGTTAAGCGGCCCATACATCCTCCCATGTCCCTGATAGTGCACCCTTTGCATAATCAGTGGCTCTATTTTCAAAAAAGTTGGTATGAGTTGGTGCGTTAATCATTTCCTCTACCCACAGGAGAGGGTTTTTCTTAACTTTAAATATTCCCTTGAGACCGAGAGATATAAGCCTACGATCAGCAATATACCTAATATAGCGCTTGACATCCTCTGCTGTAAGACCTGGCATGTCGCCCATGTTAAAAGCAAGGTCAATAAACTTGTCTTCGAGCTCAACCATTTTTTCAGCGATGGTATAAATTGTACCCTTAAGTTCATCGTTCCATAATTCTTTGTTTTCTTCAATATATGTTCTAAATAGCTTAATCATAGACTCGGCATGCATTGTTTCATCAACAATAGACCATGTAACTATTTGACCCATGCCTTTCATAAGACCGTGTCTTGGAAAATTAAGCAGCATGATAAATGAGCTGAATAATTGCATACCTTCAGTAAATGCAGAAAAAGCTGCAATATTTGCTGCTACTGATGCCGCTGTTCCATTCTTATGCGATAAATCAACAAAATAATCATGTTTATCACGCATTTGCGAGTATTCTAGAAACTCTGCATATGTTGAATCTGGCATACCTAGAGTTTCGATTAGATGTGAGTAAGCTGCAACATGCAGTGCTTCTCTAGCAGCAAACCCCATCAGCATCATTCTTATTTCCGGCTGTGGAAAATAAGGTAGATAGTTCTTTACATACCCACCGGCAACGTCTACGTCACCTTGTGTAAAGAATCTAAAAATATTAGTTAAAAAGTGCTTCTGAGCCGGTGTGAGTTTGTTCTTCCAGTCCTTGACATCCTCAAGCATTGGCACCTCTGTATGAAGCCAGTGTGCTTGCTCATGTTTAAGCCAATCCTCATACGCCCAGGGGTAATTAAATGGCTTAAATGATTCCCGCTCATCGGTTAATTTTGATTTTGTTTTCTTGATCATTTATCCCTCGCATGCAAGACAAACATCGCCTTCTGCTATTTGTTTAAGGTCTAGTTCTTTAATAACTTGTCTTTCGATCTTCTTTGCTACCTTATCAGCTTTACCAATTTTCTCAGAACGGCAATAGTATAGCGTCTTTAGACCTTGTTTCCAAGCCATAAAGTGAACTGCATGCAAGTACTTAACATTCGTATTAGGTCTGAAGAAAAGATTTAACGATTGAGCCTGGTCAATATATTGCTGGCGATCTGCTGCATGCTGAATAATCCATCTTTGATCAATCTCCATCGACGTCTTAAATACATCTTTAGCCCAGTCATCTAGAAAATCAAGATGTTGTACAGATCCATCATTAGCAATAATAGAAGACCAAACATCATTATATTCGTCTTGCGGTACTTTTTCTTTTATAACTGCATCTAACCATCTATTTTTATTCAAGAATGAACCTGAGAGTGTGTCTTGTCTGTAGGCATTAGCACGGTATGGTTCAATACTTGGCGAAGTATTTCCCATGATAATTGATGAAGAGGCGTTAGGCGCGATAGCCATAAGGTGGCAGAAACGGTTTCCAGTGCCAGCCGCATCTGGTGCTTCGCCACGCTCACTACCAAGTTGTTTGTTTGCGACATCTAGCTGCTCCCTCATATACTTAAAAATACGATGATTAGCACTAACTGCTAACGGCGACTCCCAGGGTATGTTGGTCTTTTGTAGATACGCATGAAAGCCAAGAGCTCCGATACCAATACTCCGCTCACGAGCGGCGCTAAAACGAGCACGGTGAATAACATCTGGAGCGTTATCAATAAAGTGTTGTAGAACATTATCAAGCATCTCCGCAATATCCCGAAGAAATCTAGGATCATTTTTCCATTCATCGTAATACTCCAGATTGACTGATGATAGACAGCACACTGCGGTTCTATCTTTATCCGTTGGTAGAACTATTTCCGAACATAAATTTGATTGCTGAACCTTAAGTCCAAGAGCTTTTTGTGATTCTGGTAACGCCTTATTACTAGTATCAATAAAGTGTAGGTACGGCTCACCAGTAACCATACGCATTTCAAGAATACGCTGCCAAAGCTCGCGCGCAGATACCTTTTCCTTGACTTCATTATTGTGTGGATCTTTCAGCTCCCAGGTGTCATCAGCTGCAGGATCAATCATGCATCTTTCAATGATATGCATGAAGTCATCTGTAATGTTAATGCCGTGATGCAAATTTAGACAGCGCATGTTTTGATCGCCCGTAGGCTTGCGCATTTCTAAAAAGATAAGAATGTCTGGATGAGAAATGTTAAGATAAGCAGCATAGCTACCGCGACGAGTCCTGCCTTGACGATAGGCAAGAGAAGATGCATCATAAGTTCTAAGATGAGGCATAATACCAACAGACTTATCATCAGCACTGCGAATACCAAGACCAATTCCAATACCACCTCCAAGCATTGACAACCAGTTTACTTCTGATAAGCAGTCAACCAGGCCTTCTGCACTATCGTGTAAATAAGGTAGAAAACATGATATAGGAAGACTCCGCTTACTACGGCCATATGAAAGGATAGGAGTACTATAAGATAGCCAATGCCGGCTACTATAGTCATAAAGTCTTTGAGCATGTTCAGGATTTGAGCCAAAAGTTTTAGAAACATAAGCAAATCTCTCTTGAGGTGATACTTCTTCATCCGTCATATATGATTCTTTTAAGCGCTTGATACCTAGTTCATCGAACAAAGAATCGCGCGAATAGTCTACCGTAATACCGTGTACAATATTGTCCATACTACCTCTTAATTAAAAGCTTTTTCAAAGATTTCTTTTTGTGTTTTATACCACTCTTGCCACGCCTTTAATTGCTCGGTGATTTGGTAGTAGGTTCCGTAGTTTTCGACGACTGTGGTTGTGATTTCACTGATTTTAACATCGGAGGTTCCTTCATAAGTTCCTCCGGTGCTTGGGGGAACTTCATTTTTACTGGCACTGTCGTGGAGCACGACAACAGAGTTAGGCACATTGCACTTATCATCATCAGCGGTAACGTATTGCTCAACATACTTGATGTTTTCATTTGTATTATCCTTCGCTTTTTCTACTCTTGTAATATACTTGGTTACAATCTTAGTATTTGATTGTGCTGACTCTATCTGAGCTGCCGCAACTTTCTTTTCGAGCTCTACGACCTTTTCATTCCAGGTAGCATTACAGTATAATGCCCCTTCAAAAAATAGTCCCGCACAAAGCACAACTATTCCCAAAGCTTGTACTGGAAGTTTATAGGTTTTAATAAAAGGGATAGCGCCTAGCACCAGAGAGGATACAAAGATGAGCAAGCCTGAAAGAACAAATAGATGAAATACCCAATCAGGGATAAAATTAATTAACCACATAAGCCCTCTTATTGTTCGACAAACTCATCCGCAAGGGGAAAGATATCCGAAATAACTGTAGCACATGCTTTGGCTATCTCGATATGTTCTTTTTGAGTCCCGTTAGCGGATCTTAGTTGAATATAGTGAATCCATGATCTAAGCGTCCCATTAACATAAAGCTTTGATTCTATCAAGCCTTCCGGAAGAACAACTCTAGCCTGCTCCTTCGCAATACCTGATCTAATGGCCCATTCATACTTCTCACGAGCCAGATCAATAACTTCTTGTTGATGAGACACCCACTGCTCTTGTAACAGCTTATTATGTATCTCAATTGAGTTTTGTCTATTTTTTGGATCCTGCAGCCTGGCCTCTCTAGTTACAAAGTTAAGCTCTTTGACCGGGTCTGCGTATCGTTGACTGAATTCTTGAAAACTAAAGCTACGATGACGTAGAAGTTGCCGCGCAATATCTCTTGTAGTAACGACTTCTAGACACACAGAAACCATTTCAAGCGGCGACCAGTGTTTGTTCTTTACTAGATATCGAATAAGCTTATCTGATGTTTCTGTATTAAGCTGATTAGATGGATTAGAAACCCGTGCACAAAATGCAACTAGGTCCTGCGCATTAATAAGATTGCTATCTTCCCCTCTAAGAGGTTGTGAGTAGCTCACAATACGTACGTTCATATTTTTTTCCACACCATCAATGTTAGCTTTGCTTCAAGGTTATTGTATGTATGCGTATCTATAATTTGTTTTATCTGGGTATTTGATCTGCCAGCTAAGATCATATCGTTAATGTCTTTCTGGTCTATCGTATCAGGCCATATACAAACATTATATCCTTGCTCGATAGTCTTTTCCATTCTACGGATGATGTCTTTATTACGAGGCTCATTATCATACACAAACACTAGATTCTTTTTGTATTCCTCTTTAACCCATGATAGACTAACATCTGCCCCTGCCATTGCAAGAGCGTTAGGGAGAAACAGGGAATCAATAGGTCCTTCAGTGATATAGGTAGTCTTGCTCAAATCAGCAGCATCTAGTCCAAATACTTTAGGCCTAGTATCATCCGTCATAATCGTAATGTAGCGGATACCAGTAGGAGCAAATGAGCGTCCTTGCAGACCGAAAAAATTCTTATCGGCATCGAGAAACGGAATAATCAATCTTGGCTCGTCAAACTCTACCGATTCAAACTTATCCGGCACAAACGTATTGACCCACGATTTAAACTTCGGTGCATAGAATAACTTATAGTGTGAACCTGCTGGAATCTTACGCTTATCAACATACATCTTTGCAGGGTGATTGTATTCAAGCTGAGATATCTTCTTAAGATTCTTAAGTGGAGATGCTCTCATAAACTTTGGAATAACAATCTTAGAGATATCTTTTTCTTCGACTACAAGTGCTCCCGAATGCTTCTCAATGAACTTCTCTTGAGCATATTCTCTATGCAGAGTTGGATCAATAGCTTTGAGGAAATTACCAAATGTCATGGACGCATTACAGTTATGACAATAGTATAGCATGATACCTTTCTTCTCGTATAGGTATCCGCGAGTCTTAGTTTTATCTGTTTGGGAGTCACCACAGATAGGACATCTGCAGTTAAAAGTATTTCCGGACTTCTTCTTTAGTCTTTCGAGACGATTAGATAAGAGTCCAATATATTTGGTATCAATGTAAATCATAATAATCCTGTTGCCGACAATGTATTATATCAGCAACAGGATACTATATCAACTTATTTAAATAGACTGAAGTGTGACACTAGATAGCCAATAACAGCAGCACCGCCAAGAAGCATCCACCGCCACTTCTCAAGATTGCTCAAACGGTCTTCTAGGTGACTAAATTTCTGCATTAGAAGTTGATGCTGCTCTTTTTGCTCAACTCTAAGCTCTTTGAGCTCACCAACAATGTTTCTAACTTCATTTTCTAGCACAGCAATCCTCGCACCGGTATCAAATTGTTCTACGCTCATTTATTCACCCACTGATTTGCTATCAACGGTGGCTTTATTTTCAATAGCAGCCACTTTCTCTTGACCTCTTGTCCAGGCGGCGATACCAAGAACTGCACCCATTGCTAAGTGATAAAGACCACCTCCACCAAGTGTGAGGGGTTGCCACATTGCAACTTGCTGGCCTGGGTTTAAAAACTGTAGTATATTATATAGGATAGGGCCAACGATAAAATCAAAAATACACGTAACCATGTATGTCCAGCCCATCATTGGTCGCCACTTAGTGTTCATCCAATCTTCTTCTTTATTGAGCATGATAGCCTCTTATTATTATATTATTGAGGAGAGATTAATTAAATCATCTATTAGCCCGTTGAGCTGTTCACGCTTCTTTAGCTTGTCAACTTCAAAATTAACCGATTCTAGTATCTTTAGATCTTGAACTAGAAAGTCAAATTCTTTTTTGGTTATATGACCCTTATTAAGCTCTTCTACGTATGTGTGAAGTTTTGCAGCTGCAGTATTTACATCATGGTCTGTAGAACCAATAAATGGTTCTAGTAAGCTATTAATGTTCATTTTGGCCTCTTAGAAGTAACCAGTTGTATTTTTTTGGCTGATTCTTCTATATTATCCAATTTTAGCTTACAAAAAGTTTCTCCAGGTGCATCATCGAGCTGATAAGCATTGCTCATAGGCTCGATTAAATTAAATAGAAGAACTGAAAGTTTTGCGGTCTCTTGATTATCAGGGAGACTGTTAGAATAATTTTTTAATTCTAACGCCTTAAATTTTAAAATGGCTAGATCCGCTTTTATACTATTTGGGGATGAACATTGCTGCTTCATTTCACCAGATAGTGTTCTGATATAGTTTATCTTATCCTGCTCTACATTATCAAACGGACGTGTCTTGAAAGCGTCTATAGCTGCACAACCAGTAATAAGAGATAAAATAGGAACAAGAAGTAACACTTTCATTTTATTTTAACTACCCTTCTTATAATTTTAAGAGTGCGAGACTTCTTATTAACAGGAGGCTCACCCTGAGCACCTACTCCTAATCCTGCTACCTTGCCATCCCCTACTACATTAGCCGGAGCCGCGTCTTCTTTAAGTTTTTTTCTGTTCATATCTCTCTTAAAGCATTTACTATGTAAGGGTCTAACATTATGTCAGTAATAAAAATACTACCGGCATCACTAATATTATCGACCCTTTCAGGGCAATAATTAAGCAAAATTAAAAAAGGAACTAAAAGATGATAAAAATCTTTTAGTTTTAAAAAGAGCATTCTTGTAGTTGCGGGAACACCGAACAGATTATAAAGAACGATAATATGATTAAGAACAAGTCTCTCTTTTATATCACCTGTCTCTTCATACTTACTAAACAATCTTTTAATATACTTAAATCTATTCAAATCTTCATAAAACTCTTCTGTGTCAAAGCAAGAAGGGTTATCATAATTTTTTGCAGCGTATAATAAAAAATTTGATTCATCAAGAACATCATTATGCATAATTTACCAACTACTTATAGATGCTCTTTTCCACGTGTTAGTACTGACGCAAACGTAGATATAATTTGCGCCAACCCTAATCTCGCCAGGAGACCCGGCTGCAGAGGAATTTGCAGGGGTATTGGTTGTATTAGAAAGATACAATGCATTTGTTGTAATCTTACTGGTTACACTTACATTAGCTGAAACATTAGCGAAGAAGTTAGTTAAAGTCATCTTCCTTGTTTCAGCATTAGCTGCCGGGGAGTCTACTACTAAGAGTAGATCATCCCCGGAAGCATTAGTATGTGCTGGTAGCTCAGTTATCTTCTTTGTTGTCATTTAATTAGGCGTCAGGTAAGACAGCATCGTCAGCAGCATCAGAGACATTAGCAGGTGTACCATAAGCAGCAGTTTGAGCACCTAGCGACCCCATTGCAACTAGTGTTTCGTATTGAACGCGACCGGCGCGACCACCTGACCCAACTGTTCTAAGATTCCATCCGGAGTGAGCAATGCCCATATTTTTTGCACCACCAACAACTACGAAACCTGTTGCAGTATCACCGGTAAGAGTATGGACTTCACCAGCTCCGACTCTTGTTTCAGCGATATCAGCATTAGCTCCACCCTTTGTGAGTGAAACAGCAAGTGCTGTGGTATTAGCAAATGTTACATAGTAATATGAGTTACCTGTTAGACCAGTAATAGCTGTATTGTTGGTTGGTACAGTATAGTATAATCTGTCACCGGCTTGGAACTTGCTGTTAGCTGTCGATACTAGAATTGTATCTGTAGTATTGCTTACACCGGTTGTATTAGCAGTAATGTTAATTGCAGATGGAGCAGCAATTGTTACTGCCGGTGGTACTGAATAGCCAGAACCAGGTTGGTTAATCAGAAGAGCTGTAATATGACCGCCGACACCTGCAGTTACGTTAGCAAATGCGTTGACAGCAGTTGCATTTGAAGAACCGTTAGCAAATGTAAGAGTTACGACAGCGTTTGCCGAATACCCCGAACCACCGGTAGAAACATAAGCAGATGATAAGTTTCCACTATATGTACCAATTTCATTTGGTGTAGTACCTGTGTCATTAGCGCTCACGCCAAAAACACCAACAGCAATACCTGGAACAAATGCGCTCATTGTTACGTTGCCAAACATAGCAACGTCAACGTTTGCACGTGAACCGGCTGATGTATTACCGTAGTGAGCATTAGCACCGTCAACACGAACTGATGAATTGCCACCACCACTCTTTACAAAAACGTGGGTGCCGATTGGAGCACCGTTTGATGACTCAACCGTAGTAGTGCTATTAGCAGTTACCGATTGGTCGTTTCTTCCCCATAGAGCCATTTTTACTTCTCCTTAAAGTTGAGCTTCTAGTGTATTTATTAATCGTCTAAAGTTAACATATCAAGTAAATAAGTAGATGCTGATTTTTTGCTAATCTTTTTAACTTTGCCATTAATAATCACTCCTGCTTCAGGAGTAGGTGTTGTGCTAACTGATTCTTCAACCACTACCTTGGGCTCAACAACAGTGCTAGGCTCGCTAGCACTGTTTGTAGCTTCTTGACTTTCAGTACCGCTTATAATAAAGTTCTTGGCAAATATTGGCATATCAGCTTAATACTTTGTGTACTTGCATTAAGTTTTCATGAGACTGAGCAATATGGTCATGAACATCTGCTCTATCTGCAGGCTTAAGTTTTTCTAGACCACTAAGCACTTTAGAAGCGACGTCATGCTTAACGAAATGTGTCTTACCGTTTGCAAACTTAACATCGGCACCACCCTTTTCATCCTTCATATCCTGTGCAACTTTAAGTTGAACTGAAATGTGCTTATCCGGTTCTGTAGCAAGATGAGGTGAACCTGGTCTTGCCGGGCCGCTGTCTTCTTCATCATCATCTGATGAGGCAGCAGGCTTAGCTTCCATCTTCTTCCACTTAGGATCATCTGGATTCTTACGTGGGCGGCCACGACCTTCGGTGATATCTCTAAGAGATTTAATGGTGCTTTCCTTCATCGACTTCTTAGTCGAGTGAACATGAGCCTCTGAAACAAGAATTTCTAGTTCATCAGAGTCGACTCTTTCGATACCATGTTCGAACATAACATCATACCAAGCGATATTGCCATATTCATCTGGCTCGGCATGTTGAGTAGTTAGAGTTCTACCTTCGCCAAATTGTTCATTCTTTACATGAATCGCGCATTGATGCTCGCGCCCGTTTCCTGGTGTGTCTGTAGCTTCGCTACGCATGCTACGCAAGTAATCCGGGGTCTTTGTGGACTGCCCTTGAGCCTTCAGTCTTCTATTGGCTAGTTTAAGGCCCTGTACAACTTTTTTACTCCTGTCATCATATTCGCCTGCACTCATATGCGGATCGAGCTTAAAATCGCGTTGTTTTTCACGCCTCCCCGCCTTAAAATTGTGCATTGTATTAGGACTCAGTTCATCGATCTGCTCTACTTCTTCATTTTTGCTTTTAGGGGCTACGTAGGGCTTGATTGGCTGCGGATTGGACTTGAATCCCTTCAAAAAAGTATTGCCAGTTCGCTTTCTGTCTGCAAAAGAACCTGGTGGTGGTAAAGCATTACCAGTGGTGCTCTTTCCTTTGTAGTATGAAGGGTCTCCTTCCTGAACTTGCTCTACTTCTTCTTTCATCTTCTTACCTGAACGAAGAGCAGCAAAGTCTGCAGCATCAATTTTATTTGGATCACCAGCTACTTTAGCAAT
>Ga0136644_10001684_pt1 | contig 17411 bp, 25 predicted proteins | sample C_130820_EF_Meta_FD_94780 | JGI IMG/M metagenome (GOLD analysis project Ga0136644, IMG submission 94780) | Freshwater microbial communities from Lake Croche, Canada to study carbon cycling - C_130820_EF_MetaG (v2) (version 2) | ecosystem: Environmental > Aquatic > Freshwater > Lake | place... | reverse complement strand
GGTGGTGGTGGTGGTGGTGGTTAGAATCTTTTGGTTTTGACTGTTACTTGCTGGTCGGTGTCTGATTTGGCCTGTATTGGCCCGTGTACGGTGTTTTGATCTCCGGTGAGGGTTTGGTGGCTTAGATGGTATTCGGCGTCTTAAAACGCGTTTCATGGCTTAGAATTAATTTCATGTTTTTTATTTGTTAAAATGTTTGGATGTTTAGTTTATTATGCTTTACCTTTGTCAAAGATTTTTAAACAAACTAAATTGAAACAACATGCAAAATTCAGTAAGCAAACTTAAACAGAATCGCATTTTCGATAAATTGGTATCTGCTACCGTTTATTGTAAATCTTCAGGCGAAGCCCTTATTTCGGGTTCGTATGACCCTGCAAATCCTTCTATTTTTTACGGCGGTTTTACCTTCGTAGAAATTGATCTTACACAAGAACAATGGCAAAATACCGCTATTCAGATTGAGGCCGAACCGGAAAATTAAAACCACATAAAAAAGCGTTCTATATAGCCAAAGTTCAAAAAGCGTTTTCCGGTAAAGATTGCATTGTGATTTTTCGTCAAATCTTGATCAACTCAAACCAGGCCTTGATTTACATTAAAGAAAAATAAAAAATGATCGAACTAAAATTTTCAAGCAACCACGACCCGGTTTTTACCCAAGAACTTAAATTGCTTTTTTCACGACTAAAAGCATCTATTCTTGACGGCGAATTGATTGTGCAATTAATCATTGCAAGCCAGTACGACGACCCTTACCAGTATAAAGCCGAATTGGAGAAAATCTACAAGGTTGTAGAATATAATCCAGAATACAAAATGTTTACATGTTTTGGGGAAGTTCCAAACACGATTGTAACTTTAATTGGCCGTTAAATCCATCTCTCCCAATACCTTGCCACTAAGATTTTCATGTTTTTACGATATTGCCCATGCCATGTTAAACGTGGTTTGGTCGATGTAGTTGGCACCCTGTTCGACTTTACACATGGCCTGAACCATGCGCCAAGCATTCTCCTTGTCGAATGAAAACGGTTCGTCTACACCTATCCCCATGGCAGATGCCACAATTTTTGCATAAACATCCGGTGTATTTCCATCTGTCGAAGGTGCCCAAATTTTGATAATTTTTTCCACGGTAAAATTTCCCCGGTTGTAGATCGACCTCAAATTTTTTATCCCGGCCCGGACCCCATAAACCAAATAACTAAATTCTACAAACGCTTTTTTGCTCGATGTTTGGCCTAACCAATTTGTTTTAGTGGTTCGCAGATTGAGCGGATTGTTCTGCCGGATACCCATCGGCAAATCTTCTCGCCCTGCATAACTTTCAAGGTTTTGTAAAGCCATACCTTCGCCCCCGGCGGTTTCTATGATTACGACCACAAGTGCAAGCACCACAATGGTAATCAATATTTTTTTTGAATTTGGATTCATGTTTAGTTGTCGCTTTCGTTATCTACAACGTACTGATTAGGCAAGTACGGCGGTTGTACCCGCATTCCCTTTGGGTTGAAGTCCAGGCCGGTGCCCTGCCTGATTAAATCAATATTCAAATTTTTTCCAGGGCAAAGGGTTGCGCCCTTATATTCTTTGTGGCCCATTAAGTATCGGATGTTCGGATATCTGTTTTTTAAGTCCCGAACAATCCAATACAAAGAATAAATTTGAGCGCTGGACGGGTAATTTTCTTCAAAATTGCCCTGCAAACATACACCAATTGCGCCCCGGTTATTGAAACCGTTGTGCTTGGTATAAGCATCCACGGGGTTTACCTGGTAAATGGTCCCGTCTTTTGAAATTACAAAATGGTATGCAATACCCGGCCATTGTTTCCCATTGATATGCCAAAGCGCAATATCTCTAAGGGTTTCAGAAACCCCCCCGGCCGTATGATGAACCGTTATATCTGTAATTTCCGACGCTTTGCGGGTCGGCCAATTGCCGTTTTTGGGCAAATTGGTCAAAACAACGATTCGCCGCGCCGTCGCGGCTTTTGCGATAATTGCACCCAGGCCCAGGGCTGAAAGCGCAACAATTATTTTTTTCTTGATCGACATATAAGGATGTTTTTGGTTTAAGAGAAAAAACCGGCCTAACTTTCGTCGGACCGGCGCACAAAGTCAAATTATCCCCTTTCTTGGATTAGCCCCAAATTGCCTTAAACGTCGAAACGTCGCCCCATATGGATGCCGCATTTGCTTGAATGCGCGCAATTACAGGCAAGGTTGCGTCAATCTTGGTGTCAAGTTCGTGATTTGACAGCTGCAGCTGTGCGCCCAGGTAAGCGGCTGCCTGTTCCTTTTCTTCGCCGGAAAGTGCCAAATATTCCTTAATGGCTTCCGTCCCGTTCGACAAAAGCAAGATAAGGTTTGGCGCGCTGGCAATCAATTGAAACGCTTCTCCGGCGCTAACCTTTCGGTCGGCGAAAACATTGGAGATTAACGTACCTTCTTGCCCCAAGCCGGAAAGCACATTGTAAAGGATTTGCTTTGAGTTTTCGGTCATAAAGACGCTTATTTAAAGATGAAAAGATTCCGTTTATACATGAAAAAGTTGCCAATTGTGTACCCCGCCATCGAAACGGCGGCGTTGATCAAATAGTATTTCAACTTTCGACGCCGCCACATAATCCCATTGATTTATCAGGGTTTCGCGGGTGCCATGCGCCGCCCGGAAACGAAAGAAAGCGCGAAGCAAGCCGCCCCGCGCTTAATCTCTGCTTTCATATTTTGCGCCCCCTCCGAAATCGAAAGAAGCATAAAAAACAAAACCAATTTCTTCATTTCATTTTTTTTTTGAATCATGACACAAATGTATGTCCTTTTTTCAAAAAACCATGAAAATAAAAAAATAAAAATTAATAAGCACCAATTAACAGCACATTGAGCGTACATGCTGCCGTCGTTGTTCCTGCTCGGTAAATCCTAAAAGATGTGTTGGATTTTGTGGCTTCTTCGGCCATAAATACATAATTTGAGCTGTTCGCATCTCCCGCCGTAACCGAAACAATCGGTTTAATCCCTGTTGGTAAGGGAGATGCAAATGTGATTAAAACGTAATCCGCTCCATTTGGCACACTGCCCGATTGAAGTGTCAAACTAAACGCCATGTCGCCCCCATAATTTACCGTGGCTGTTCCAGCCGTTCCCGAAACTTGTACATAGGTCGCTGTCGGTTTTGGCGGTGTTGCTATAATACCGTTTGCCCTAACTGAACCGGACACATGTAACTTTGATAGTGGGTTTGTATTTCCAATACCCAAATTTCCCACCTTGTTTAAGCGCATCCGTTCGGCCGCCGTTGCCGTGCCGTCGCTGGTCCAAAAGGAAATATTGCCGCTGTAAAATGTTGACGCTGTAGAGTCGCCGCGAAATTGGATTGTTGCCGCTTCGCGAAACGCAGAACTGTAAAACGCTTGAGCGTGAACCGCGCCTATGTAGTCTTGTGCCGTTGGGGTGTTGCCCGAAATGGCCGTAGTTCCAGCCCTTGACATAACAATAGTACCACCTTCAATGGCGGTAGAAGCCGCGCTGTTTCCAGATCTTAAATAAGTCGCGCCAGACGTTGAACCCGCTGCATAACCGCAATAACCGGAATTATTGCCAGTTAACCCAATGTTAAGTAGTGTATTTGCCGCGTCAAACGTAAATTGTGATGTATTCGTTAACGTATTAACGTTGTTGAAATAAGGAATACGCTGGTTTGATCCACTAAGCAAAAATCCGGGAGACCAGGACGAACCTCCCCACAACAAAGTTTGTCCTGATGTTGCGCCCGCTTGGCTAATTTTTGACATCCATACCGCACCATTGGCAATTCTGGTTGAAGTTACCGCCGACGCCGCCAATTTAGACGAATCTACCGCCGCCGCATTTATTTTCCCTGTCGTTATCGCGTTGGCGTTTATTGTCCAGGACGCACCCGAACCCGACACTGTTACGTCCCCGTAATTTCCATCAGTAACCGACCCGGTGTTATCGGTACCCCAATAACATATACTGTCGCCTTGCATCTTTAAAACCTGATTGTTTGTGCCGGGTGCCAAATACGCCAACTTTCCCGACTTGTAAAATACCGCAAAGGGTTTTGTCGGTTGCAAACGGGGGTTGCCGTTCTGTGCTGTCAATTCCAAACAAAAAATTGAAAGCAAAATTAAAACATAGTTTTTCATGTTATTTTGTTTTGGTTTGGTTAAAATGAAAGGTTGTATTTCAGCGCATAGTACACTTTCAAACCGGAAATTTGCGCTGCTGTCAATGCTTTATTAAACATCAAAATTTCGCAGATTTGACCCACAAAGGTAAAGTTCCCGGTATTACTTCGAGCTGCCAAAAATGCGTTTTTGTTTGTTGTCGAAAGCGCATTTGTTTGCGTGTTTGCGGCGTACGTGTTCGCACCTACATACATACGCGCCCGGTTTGCCGCTGTCGCGTTTTCCGGGTCGGTAAATGTACCATACAATCCAAACGATGTTACCCCGTAACCGTTCACGCTGTTTGTATTCGATACTACAAGGCTGCTGCCATTGCTTATTAGGTTTACTAGTACCCCATTTCCTGCGTTTTGCTGGAAATAAAGGCCGTAACCCAATTGAGCACTACCCACAGTGCCGCCGAAAATAGGACATACCGACCCTGTTGGCGGCGTTGTATTGGCTACTTTTGTAATTATAAAAACCGTTGCGCTGTCCTTGTGCATGAAAGAAAAGTCTGAACTCTGTCGAATTGCCCACTTTGCCATGGACGTGTCGGCAAGTGCTGGCGAAAACGTAAACGCCGCTTTTCCATTTAAAACCCCGTTTACCCAGGTCGGACCGCGTCCCACGGACGGTCTGGTAAAAAATCGGTTGTTGCCTGAAAAATCGTGTAACGTATCAACTGCGCCTCCGCTTGTGTATTTGGTTTCCTTCGATGCATCAAGCCACGCGTACGGGCTTAATGTAATCGGATATTCCTTCGCGTCTTTATAATTGGCCGGGCATTGAGACAAAATTAATGAGTCGTTCCGCATAAAACCCGATGCCGCATAACTGCCAAATATGGTATCAATTTCTACAATATCCCCCAATAAATTTTGGCAATATACCTCACTGTTTAAGGGCACTGTCTTTGCCGCTAAAGGTGCCTCAATTATAAATGATACGTTTTTTCCATCTTGCCACCCTAACAATTTTTGTATTATTGTTGTGGCGCTGGTTGTTTTTTGTATTGTGTAATTTGAGTATAAAAAATTAAGCGCAACAGTGTCGGCCGTGCGCGCTACATAGCGTTGAAAGTCCCCAAAGGGTTTCCATTCGCCGCGACCCGATAGAGCGTTCCACATTCTTTTGCCCAAATTTACTTGTGAAACAGCGTTAATATGCGAACTGTCCGATACTACAACGGCGTCATTGTTTCTAATTACATGCGTCCAATCGGCCGTGTCGGTTTCAAATAAATTGAACGTATAATTTGCGGTTTCGCCGTCGGGCTGTTCGCCCGGCCAAAGGGTCTCCCCCGCCACAAGTCCCGTTTGTATTTGGCAAGCAAAAACCCGCGTATTTTTTTGCCATTGCGGTAAAGCCTGAAGTTGTCGCATAACTTGAAACCAATCGGACGTATATTGTTTTTGAGTCCGGCCGGTCCACCCGTCCGTCTCTCCCTGGTACCATATAATGGCATCAAAGCGGGGAATGCCGGACGCTGTAATACGTTGGCTTAGGGTGTCCCATTGCGTACCGCCTGGTGTAATCCAATTGCTAATAGTTTGGCCGCCGCGCGCCGCGTACACAATGCGTGTTAATCTTCCTTCATTTTCCGCAAATTGACCCATCGTCATAATATGCCATGCGGTTTTTGTAGTAATTCCGTTCATCCAGCCCCACGGTGTCGAGAAAGGACGCTGCCATTTTGATAGCAGTGGATTCCAAATACATTGATATGTAGACGGTACTGTATCTGCCGGGTTGCTTGTCGGGCCGCTACGCGGCGTACAATTGCTTTGCCCTGTCACGATCATATAAAAGGGCTCCTGGTTGGTGTATTGCTTTTGGACCGGGTCAAAGTATCCGGTCTGCCGCCATGCACCGGAAATGTAATTTTTTACAATTCTTAGGCCGGTACCGTCGGCATCCGTTGTTCCAATCCACGTTTTTGTGGTGTCGCCCGGCACCCCCGTCTGTATTACCCATCCGCCGCCCGACGTTCCGGAAACATTGGCCGCTACCCAGGCCGTACCGTTAAACTGTAAGACTTTTCCGGCCGTTACTCCGGCCGTATCAATGCGCACTTTGTTGCCTGACGAGCCGTTTCCGGTTAGGGGCGCAAGCGTTTGCACCGAACCGCCGCCCCCGCCGCCGGGTACCGAAACCAAAAAACTGTTTCCGTAAAAGTCTACGAGGAAAACGCTGTCGCCCGGTGTTCTTACTAATTTATTGCGCAAGTTAGACGGGTTTCCCGTGGCCGAAACGTACGACGTACCAAGGTAGTACGACAAACGGAAATTTTTTCCCAAGGAATCGACGCTACAGCGCCGCAAAGAAGTGCCTCCCTTTTGGCTGTAAAACTCCCAATTGGCGTTCGTTGGGTTTAGTTGTACGGGCGTTTGGTCCGGCCGAACTTGTGCCGAAACGAGCGCCGCAAAACCCAAAAAAATTAAAACAATTATTTGTTTCATTGTTTTTTATTTTGTTTGGTTAAAACATTTAGTTTTCAATCCAGCTAAAGCCGTCAGGGTCCAACCAGGGTCCGAACGGGTCGGAGCTATCCCAATATGTCGAACGACCGCCTGGATGACATGGGTCTGTCCAATAATTTGCCGGGTCTTGGGTTAGTACATTCAGGATATGCCGGTTTACAAAGTCGTCAAACATTGGCCGCCCGTCTACCCCGTTGTAGTTTGTCATGTTCACATGCCGAAAAATGTAGTCGTCTAAGCATGGGTCCGGGTTGTCCGGCGGCCACGTGCGCTGTTCGTGCATCAGTCGGAAAGGAAAGTCGTTATTGACATTTAAATTCGGGAAATACGGCGGTTGGTTCATTGCGGGAAATTAGGAACGATGCCAGTATTTGCGCTGGTGGTGTTCAGGTTCAAATTTTGCAAAGCGCCTTTAATTGCGCCGGATGCTGCTCCTTGGGTTGCGTCGTTGGCTTTGACGGTTTGCACGGGTATTCTTGAACTTCGATTTTGCCAAAGTAGGCGAATCGCCAAGACAACAACAACAATAATTAATACAATGTTCCAAGTTTTAGCATTCATGTTTTTAGAATTTTGCGCCCGTCAAGGCTGTAAATTTGTTTAATGTTGTTTCCGAAACACCCGCAAAAAGCAAAAGCGAACTTTCGGTTTTTGAACCAAAATTGCCATCAACTGTAAGCGCCGGATTTTGACCCAGGGAATTTAAAGCGTTTTGCAGCGCCTTAACTTCCGGGCCTGTTGACCCTTTTTTCAGGGTCTTGCTTTTATCAAGGCCGGTCGCCGGATCTATTTTGGGTTGATCGGGTTTGTTGCCTGGTATTTTCAGGCTTAATGTTGGAAAAAGCGTTTTTCTGTATACTACAACCACGGCAATAACAATGGCTGCCAGTATCCAGTAAAAATGCTTCTCTATGAAGTTGTCGATTTTCATGGCTTAATAAAGGTTTAAACGGTCAAAACGCGCGTTAACCGCGTCTTTTTCCGGCGAAAATAGCAAGGTCGGGTAATTGATTGCTTCGCGCATCGTATTGATCTTGTAAATGCCCAGGTAGAGGCTTTCCGGCGTCAATGTTTCATTGTATGTGTTATACAAAAACACAAATTCGGAATCGTTTAAACCGATAACCTGCTCAAGCACTTTTCTCATTTCAGACCCGCTGCCAATGTTCGGTTTTACAAAAACATCATGTAAACGGTTTGCGATCGCTTGAAAATTAAAATTAGGGTCGATGTCTTTCGGGTCGAATGTACCCCTTTTCCCTTTTGCAATCTTGGCTTTTTTGATTTTGCCCGACACATACCAGTACACGGCGATAATAAATACCGCCAAAATGATGTATTTTATATAAGGCTTAATGTCTTTGCCGGGTTGGATGCTTAACAGGCTTGCCATTTTTAAACGGGATTTTGAGCGTTATCGGTTGGGGTTCCTGGCGCGTCGTACCCTACAAATTTCCAGCCGGACGCGCGTAAATCGGCAATGGCTTTTTCGCGCAGGGTGTCTGCTGCTTTTTCGGAAAGTGCCAAATAGTTTGAAGCGAATTGCCGCGCGTCGTTCTGGAACTGTTCGACCCATTGGCGCATTTGCGGTTCTTCAATCTTCTTTTTATTGGACGGGATTTTGCCATAAACCCCGTCAAAAAACTTGTTCCGGATGTTTTCTAAATTCCCTTCGACGCCGTTAAGAAATACCCGGAAATTGGCTTCTTTTTTCAGGTCAAAAAAACTGTTTGTAACCTTTGCCATGTTGTCCCAGGAAGACAACCCCGCACTGTATTTAATGTCTTGAATTCCAATCAAAACATTTTTTTGTTTGTTGGAAACAGGCAGCGGCAATTGGTACAACTTGTGGCCGTCCTTCAAAATCGCGTCTTTCATTTTGTTTCCGGCTTTGACCCCACTAAAAAGCGCATCCTGAAACCCTAAGCCAGTGGCCACGGTTTCCCCATAGCCGTTCGCTAAAAGTTTCTGAATGCGCAAATCAACAGCGGCTTTTCCGGTGCCTGAATCAGCGTCGTATAGGTCTGCAATGGTCGCGCCCTGGTTCGGGGTCGGGGCCGGTGCGGGTTCTATTACTGTTGTGGTAATACCATTGGGTCCGGGTTCATTGCCGCCTGGTACCCCCGGTCCGTCATCAGATTTTTTTTTTGGTCGTCGGTTTTTTCCATCTGATTTTTCCAGATAAAATAGCCGATAATTGCAACAGCGGCAATACCGCCAATCCAATACCAAGTTTGTTTACTCATGCGATTTTTATTTTTTGAATGTGAAGTAAAGAAATGCGCCAAGGGCAACAACAATAACGATAACAACCAGATACACCCCTGTATTATTCGGTGATGTAATTGTTTTTGCTTCGGGAATTACTGTATCATTGGAGCCAAAAAGGTTTTTCAAAAAGCCATTGCCGCCGCCGCCTTTGCCTTTGTCGCCGGTCGTAACGTCGTTAACGCCTAGCGCAGCCGACGCGCCTCCGGTCTCGCTGGCAAGAACCGCCGCTCCAATTTTACCAAAGTCTAAAGCCATGACTTATTTTTTTAAATATTTGGTGACAAAGTTAAGCACGACCGCAAGCGCAACTATCAAAAGAGCGCCAATTATTGCCTGTTTGATAAGCAAATGGTTCCGCACGCTTTGCTTTTCCTGCAAATCGGCTTGTTTTTGCGCAATCTGCGCGTTATTCATAATAACCGCCGCTTTGGCTTTGTTAATATCGACATTTGCGCTGAAATTGTCGCCCAGGTCGCCTACAACGTCGGTTGCTGAATGTACAAACGCATTGCCAAAATCAGAAAATTGTGACATAGTTTTGTTTTTTTTAAAAGCCGCCGCCGGACCTAACAAGTTAGACTGCGGCGGCCGTATGATTCACCAAACCTTCTATCTTAGGAATTGCTAGGCTTCATGCCGTACACGTTGGCAAACGATGCAACATTCAGGGTCAAAGTTACATTTTGGCCAGCCGGAACGCTCACAAAAATTGCAGTAAACGGGTTCAGCATGTACCGCAAATCAGTGCGGTTTTGAATTGTCGCAATAAAATCAGACGATTGCGGCCATGTGTAGGCTTGCAAGTCTGTGAGTTGTGTAGTACCGTCGACCTGCGCTGCGCTGGTTTTCACGAAACCGGAAGAATAGAAGCCGACCACAGAAGCGGAAAAGCGGATACCCTTTACCGACAAAGGAGCCACGCCGGACAGGGCCTTAATGTTAGCAAGCGTGTTTGCGCCAAAAGTGCCGGAAACGGTCAGGGTGCCTGGCAATGCTGACAAAGAAGCGGCGTCGGCATTAAATCCAAGGTAGTCGCCGATGGGAACCGTAACGGCTGAAGCGCCGCCATTGGTAAGGGTCAGGTTGATAATCCGGTACGCAAACGGGAAATTACCCTGAAAGCTTTCGGAGCGGTACGCAATCAATGAACCTTCCTGTGTTTCGGCCGGTTTGATCGTTGCAGCGCCCAAACTGTTTTGAGTCGCTGGCATGTTTTGCATGTTGTTTGCCATGGCTGTGTTTGATTGTGATGGTGTTACAATTGGATGATTGCCGCCGTTGGATGCCGCGATTTTGGAAATCGGAATGGCTTTCGCGCTTTCAGCGGGGCCACACGGTGCAATTTTGCCCGACACGGCACACCGGGCCATGTTGGTAGGGGACGCCGTGCCGTCGCCATTGTTTTTGTAAATCCTAAAGAATGTACTCATTGTTTATGTTCGTTTTGTGTTTGTTCGCTTTCGATCTTTTCGGCCGGGTTTACAGGTTTGCCTTTTTTCCAAAATACATAGAGGCTGTAAGAAACCACGCCCAAATTGGCCACGGCTGTAAGGAGCCGTACAATACCCTCCGCATCTGCAAGCGTTGTCGCAAAACCTAATAGGTTGTAAGTTATTAACTTGTAATGCCATTTCTCCATTTACTTCGCGCGTTTTGAAACAATGATAAGAATAACACCCAGAATAAATGCAAAACCCAGAACCCAATAAATAGTATTGTCAAAGGTTATTACATTGTTGGTTTGGAAAGGTGCTTTTCCTGTAATCACGTCCCAAACCGAACCGGCGGTTGTCGATGGTGTTTTATTGTCGTCGTTCACGAGATAAATTTTTTTGTTAAAAAATACAATGCCGCAAAATTAAAACAAAAAAGCCCTAAAAAAAAACTAAATGTTTTTAATAGGGCAAAAGGATGCGTGTTTGTTTGTTGCTGTCCCTACATTATGTAAGTTTCCACCTTGTCGTAAATTAGGCCCGCGAACCCTTGTATGTTTTCAGACCCCAACATTTTGTTATTTTCCAGTTTGAAAGATACTACCAAAATGTCGTCCCCGTTTTGGGTTAAAATGAGGTACGCGGCTTGTGAAAGCAAATGGGAGTGTAAAGACTCGCGTGCGCCCTCTAAAGCGCTGGCAATGTCCTTACCAGTGGCCGCTTTGACGACCATTTTTACCGTGGCATTGTTTAAAATGCCGTCGGGTATGAATATAGACTCAAATTCAATGTCTTGCAAAGTGTTTTTTTCCCAAACAAGGGACGTGCCTTGCTTGTAATAAATTGGCGTTGTTGTAAGGAAACCCAGGTCTGGCGCAACAGGTCGGACCATAATAGCAACCCGGTTAGACCCTACCTGTTTACGAATTTCTGCCATTTTTGACGCGACGGCTTTGGATACCGTTTGAACAAACAGATCTTTATTTAAACCTGCTTTTTGGACAATGGATTTAATAATTTCTTTATTCATTTTAAGGATTTATTTTTATGATTTTAGGCTGTTCCACGTCCTTTATCACAATTTGAAAGGCCGTGTATTTTGGTTCACTTTGAAGTCGCTTGTAAGCTTCCGTCATTAACTCGAACGCATCCGGGTTGTCGATTTTGTTTTGTGGCATCCTGGTAAATTTGAACAAAATTAGACGCGATGTGTAGTCAAAAATCTGTTCTGAAAAGGTGTCCAGGTTGTGATAAATAAATACCACATCGACGCCTTTTCCTTTTCTCGCGTCGATGCGTTTTATTCCACAGTGGTTTTTTCGGCTGATAATCTGAAAAAGTTTATCATCTACGCCCTGGCGTGTAATTGGTTTTGCGTCGTCAATAATCAACAAAAAATCTGAAACGTGGTCAAATATAAACTGCCAAAAAAATCTTTCCTGCTGTTTTGGCATTTTATAGACCTTAACCTTACGGCTTTTGAACATTTCCGCAAAACGCGAAACTTTGAACACTTTTCCTGCCGCTTGCGAAACGTCCAAAACCCGAAAGTATTTTATTTCCGCATACATTAGGTAGTTTTTCCTTTGTACCCGGTCCATTTTTTCGGCCGTGGCTGTTTCGTGCGCTGAAAGAAATTCAATCGTCGTATAGTCTGCAAAGTCCTCCGGTTTGCCGGGATTGTATGCAATTACGCCGCCCTGTCCCGCTTCAACGTACTTACTTGCAAAGCGTTCCGTGTAGAACGTCTTGCCGGACCTTTCCGCACCCGCGATTATGATTTGCTGTCTTGTTCTTGACATTACGCGTTTGCCAATAAATATGTGTACGTTTGCTTGTTTGTTGGTTTCCGGCCGTTTTTGGCTTCAAATTCCCGGTAAAATCCTGCAACTTGTGAAGATACCGCTTCGGTGCGGTCCTCTTTTTTCAGGTACGACGCCGCCCCGGTTTCCGGGGCGCTGTAAAGATAAAAACCATCCTCGTCATGCTCAAAACGCTTTCTTTTTGGCGGCTGTCGAAGTGCGCTCAAATCCTCATCAGTAAACAGGCTGTTTTGTGCGTCATTGTCGGCCTGTTTCTGCGCAGCCTTTCGAGCGCTGGCAAATGCCGAAACGCGCAAACGTTCTTTTCTGTCGTTCCAGGCTTTCCAGGCCGGACCCGCAATTATTACGATGGTCGCAAACACGAAGAAAGTACCTGGGTTTGCTTGGTAGTCGATGCTGTCAAAATATTGAGCTGCAATTTTTTGGTATTGGGCTTTCTTTTCTTGTGGAATCTCATACGGTTTTGTGCTGTCGGACCCGGCAAAGATGCTGCAAGCGATTGAAAGGCAAAAGTCCACGGTTTCAACGTATATACCCGCCGCACTGTCGGACACAAGGCCGCCGGTTTTTTCTTCCATTTTCGCGGCCGTAACTTTCGGCGTTGCTTTTGGCGCGTTCGGAACGCTGGACGCTTTTACAACCTCGTCCATCCCTTTTTCAATTTCGGTGAGATCGCCGGTTGCCACGGCTGCCAGAAAATCCACGTCGGGAGCCGCCGCCGGTGCGGTTTCGGCCGGAATCGGGGCCGGGTTTTGGATTTGTTCAACGTCGCCAACAAATTCGGAAAGAAAATCCAACTCTTCTTTTTCTGCACCCATTTTGTTTATTTTTTTTGTTTAAAAATCCATGCAAAATTAGGCGAAAAAGCGGGATAAAAAACAAAACCAAAGAAAAAGTTTATTTTTTGGTGTTATAAATTGGCGGCTATTTCCGAAAAAGCGGCTTCAACTTCGCGTTGTTGTTCTTTCTTTGATCTTGGCTTTGTGAACGTTTTGTACTTATCCGGGTCCTTTTCATCATTGTAAACCCTGTATTCGTGGTTTCCAAAGTCGTTGATAAAAACATGTACCCGCTTTACAGGCTTTTGTTTCAGGTCGTAACCTTTGGACTTAAAAAATTCAATGGCGGCGCCCTGGTATTGTTGGTCCAAAAAAAGTGCATCGACCCAAAAAAACAAAACGGCAGATGGGAACATGGCGTAAAAATCCATCATTAAAGTACCAACATGCCGGGAAATATCAAAGAACGCCGAACGTCCGCTATTATCCTGCTTTTTTTCAATAAATTTCAGGTCGTTTTGTTCGGGGTCGTAATCGTACACGGTTTTTACCGAAGCGGCCGAACCCAGGGCAATTAACCGGACAGATTTTTCACGCTCCAGGCCTTCAGCGTGTAGTTTTTCTGTTATGTAACCCAATTTTAAGGCCGTATTCCAGTACGCCGCCGATATATCCAATTCTATAATATTTTTAAATTCTCCTAATTTGTTTGAAAAACGGAAGTAATTAATCTTGCTTGATACAATTTGTTTTGTTTCTGATTTAACAACGAACTGTTTAACCCGCTTGACAAAGTTCAGGTCTTTGTTTTTCAAGCGGTAATTTGAAATTTGGTGCCTCAATCCTTTTATTTCGACGGACATAGAGGAGCCCGTGTAGGACACGCGAAACGGAACACCAAATCCTTTGAAAAATTCTAGGGCTTGTTCCTGATTGCAAAGGGATAAATTGATGTATAGATTCTTCACTTTGTAAACTATGATATATCGCCCTCACTCGCAAAAATCTCCACAAATTGAGCGAACGTTTTAGGGTCGTTTGACATTTCCGACACCCGCGCCATAATGCCGCTGTTTTTTGTTCGAGCATAAACAAAAATCTGCCGAATCCTTGCAAAAAAACCGTTTGGAGTCGTGTATGTATAAAAAGCGTCCAAAAACCTTATAGCTCCGATATACTTTTGTTTGGACGGGTCGTAGAAGATGTTCGCATGGTCAAACAGCAAGCCGCCCGACGCATAACTTAACACCTCAAAAACAGGGCCCTCTAACAAAACCTGAATTTTTGGCCTTGCTTTTTGTACCTGTTCTTTGATTTTTTTGCGGTACTCTACCTTTCGCTGCAAATCCCGGTCCCGATTTTTTACCCGGTACCGTGCGTTAGATTTTCTATTATTTAATATTTTGTAATCTTGCGTCTTTTCAAACGGGGTTCTATCTTTTTTCGGGGTTCCTTTTAACCCAAGATTATAAAACTTCTTTGCTTGCTTTATTAAGTCGTCGTATTTTTTTTCTATCTGTTTAACCGGGTCCTTTTTCCTTGCCATTGGGACGGTTTTTTATGTATTAAAAAAAGTCCGGGACCCTTTTTTATTGGAGGTCCCGGTTTTGGTTTTACTTCAAATTAAACTTATTCCAAGCTTTTACGTCGCGCTTGGTTTTTTTCCTTTGCCGCTGTGCTGCCTGTTCTGTCGTTTCAGTGCCGCGAATTAAAATGGCAGGTCGTCGCCGCCGCCGTTCGTAGGCTGCTGATCGCTCCCTAAGCCTGGTTTCGGTTCTGTTGTGGTTTGATTCCAGGTCGTCGCCGCTGTCGCTTGGGGTGGTACGCCTCCCATCCAAAAATTTGTAAGGGTTTCTTCGGTCTGGTTTACCGCCGCCATATCAAGCACCAGACCTTGTTCGGCAGTAAGCGGGGTAAAGCTTGGCAGGAAGTCGGGTAAAGTTCCTTTTGAGGCCGCTCGGTCGGCTTGTAAGGTTTCACGGGTTGAAAGGTCAAAGTCTGGAAACTTGTTTGCTTGTTCGGCTTGGTAATTCATAAACTCATTACGGCCGGACGCTTGTAATTGAATTTTGACAATTGGTTTTTCCGCATTATGCAGGTGCGTGTAGATCGACATTCCCGCCATCAGTTTGGAGCCATCAAAGCAGTCCTTTTCTGCCCGTGCGTCGTCTACAGATCCCGTCCAAACTTTACGGCGGGAGCCGTCTTCAATTCGGTACATGGCCACATTTTCCGATTTTAAATTGTATTCCGTAGACTCAAAACCGATCCCGGTTTTTTTGTCGTAACAGTAAAGAAAAAAGCGGGTTGCAATGGTACTAAACGTGCCAAATGCGTCGGCAGCGGTGTCGCCGATTTGTATTTTTCCGTCTTTTACTTTGCCGTACTGCTGCACGGGTGATTTAGGGCCAGACCCTTGGTTGCTTCTTGTTGGAATTGACATTGCTTAAATTTGTTGGTTGGTGAAAAATTTTAGTATTGAATTTAGGTCCTTCTTTACGCACTCAGAAAATGCGCTGCGAACCTGGTCAGCATTGTAAAACGAACGGCGGTAAAGGCCATTTTCTACCAAAATTTGGTAAAGTTCGCCCAAAGACACCACTTTTTCGACAAAAAACATAGATGCGCCGGGTCTTTGTAAATCCAGCGTGTTTTTAGGGTCCAGGTAGAAAGTTGCCGATTTTTCGGCGGCCTTGAAAGAACAAGGCCCGGCCTGAATAAATCGGTACGACCTTTGGGAAAAACGAAAATCTAGGAGCAAAAAAACGTTTTGGTGTTCCTCGTATCGCTCCACAAAAAGCACGTTATACGCCTTAAGTTGGTTTTCGCCCTGCACGTTTGACATAAAAAAAAGGGATTGACCCTTTTTTAAATCAAACTTTACAGGATAACCGCCTGTTTCATGGCCACAAAGTACCAATTTTTCAGGTTCTTGCATATTGTAAAGGTAATCAAGCGACGGCGTCATTCCCATTGTCCAGATTGTTTAGTTGTTCTTGTTCTTGTATCTCTTGTGCCGCGTTTTTCATTCCAGTTACCGCAAAGCTTAAATACTTTGTTTCCATCGACAAAAAACCGATAAAAGCAAGTTTCAACCCGCTTCCGTTAACAACTTCAAATGTAAACGCCTCCTTAAAGTCGTTTTGCGCTATGTGGTCGTTGAATGCCGCAATACAAGCGCCAAGAATGTCGTAACCGGAAGAAATAGATGTGTCCACATCGTCCAAAGACAATAAAATTCCGCTAATCTTCATGGTTCAAGGTAATTTCAAGCATTGGAAAATCCGTTGGTGTCCGTGTAATCTCAAATTTGTAGACAATAGAAGTACCTACAATGTAATTATGTTGCCAAAAGCCCTGCCTTTCGACGGCCATATATAAGCTTTCCACTGTCTTTACTTGTCCTTCACACCCTAAAGCCCGAAACAGTATGCAATACTGTTTGTGTGCGCTTTTTGGGTTTTTTCCGACATAACGGGGTATGTTGTTGACAGTCAGCGTGTACGCGCTTACTACTTGTTCCATAATTGGGGGCAATTTTCGTAATGATGCAAGATTTTTACCGTGTCTTTTTTGACCACATCGCCAACTTCAATGTAATCAAAAACGGGACGGATGGCATTTAGCCAAATTGCCGTTTTCGGGTTCAGCGTGTCCAAAGTTGCCGAACCATCTAGGTATAGGCTTTCTAATTGGTCGGCTTGCAAGGTATCCGATGCTTCAAAACATGGCCCCTGATAGATTTTTTCCAGATCAAAAACGCCGCTTGCCTCGTCCGGGTTTTCGCCGTATTGGCATCGCCAATACTGATTTAATAAACCGCTGCCGGAACGAGCTAAAACGATTGCCAAAGGAAAGCCGCAGCCGTCGGTGCCAATTTCGTAACCGGGCGCGCAAAATCGCATTTCGGTTTCGTGTAAGCCACATGCGCTTTGTTTGTATGAAAGACGGAACTTTACTTGTGGTTTTGGTTGGACCAATTGCGTCGGAACTTCGACAGGGTGAACGGGTTGCGCCGTTTGTGGTGCGTTATCGGTGTACGCGGCCGGGGCTTGTTGGGCCGGTTGTTCTTGTGCATGGCATGAAAAAAGGGCCATGGCAAAAAACAGGATTGCAAATTTAATTCGCTGCTTTGTGCGCAAAATTACATCTTCAATAATAGGCATTTTTTTTGAAAATTGTGAGGTGAGGAAAAAGGCCGGGGACCCGGCCGGGTGCAAAGATAGTTATTCTTGTTCGGGTTCGTCGTCTTGGTCGTTATCGTTAGTAACAAAGTCCCAGAAAATTGGACAAGTGCAATTTAGCCAATCAGAAATTAAAAGCGCCTCGTCGACCTCCCAAACAAACCAGGTTTTGTTAAAAAATCCTGTTTTTGAATCGCATTCAAACCGTTGCGAGATCTTTGCATACAGGTTTAGGCTGTCTGG
>Ga0136644_10001681_pt1 | contig 17423 bp, 16 predicted proteins | sample C_130820_EF_Meta_FD_94780 | JGI IMG/M metagenome (GOLD analysis project Ga0136644, IMG submission 94780) | Freshwater microbial communities from Lake Croche, Canada to study carbon cycling - C_130820_EF_MetaG (v2) (version 2) | ecosystem: Environmental > Aquatic > Freshwater > Lake | place... | reverse complement strand
CGCATTTATAATTTCTTGTGCCATTAAAGTTGAATATTCAATATTACCCATAATAGTAGATGTTAATTCTGTATATTTGGCGTTAGTGACTTGAATTCTTGCATTAATTTCGTCTATTCCTGTTTGATCATTTCCATAAGTGGATATAGTTTGTAATATATTATTCATATTTGCATTGGAACCTATAGTCGTTGAAACGTAATATGAATTATATAACATACTAGCATCCATACTAATACGCATTGCAATACTCGCATCATCATACATAGAGGAATAATATTTAAGACTCGAGTCAGATGCATTCATATAATTTGTGAGAGAACTCATGCTTTGCGAACCAATCTCCACTGCTACATCGGATGATTTGATCCATAGCATCTGACTATTCGCTATTTGTGTATCGATCGCATTACTAGTTAAGATTATTTGCTCCTGTAATTTGAGATCTTTATCTAATAAGGTGGATACTAAATTACTCCACCCTGCTGAAGTGGCCCCAGAAATCCCAGTCGTATTTTGCGATGCGATATTATAATTATTGAGGGCATTAAAATAATTTTCAGAAATTTTCGTATGTGTTGAAACTAAGTTATTATATGTGACAAACATCTCTGCTGTATCGTATAATGTACTTACTTGTAAGAGGCCAGCTGTTGTGCTGGCATAGGCATGTGTGTATATGACTTCGTCAATTCTATATTGGGTGAGGCTAGATTGAATGGAGGCCGACTCATTGTATAATGTGCTGAGTTCTATTGTTTTTCTCAATTCATTGTCAGCAGTAAGTTGTATATATTCTAGGCACTTTTTGTCAGCTATCTTAGTCGATTCATATATAGAACTGAATACGACTGTGCTATGTTCATAATTTTTATAGAGTGTATTATTAACTATATAGTCAATGTATACGCTAGAATAATATTTAGCTGCTTCTTCTAAAGAAGAGTCACCATTCAGTGATAAAACGTGCAATGATTTGTCAATATCTTTTACTAAACCATCATATACCGCTATGTCGCCTTCTATTTTTTTTAGCTCAGTGTTCTTAGAAGCGAGTGTTGAATTAAATTCTCTATTAAAAATTTCGTAAAAATCATTACGAATATTATAATTTATTAGTGTGTTGTTATTTTGTATAATCTTCCTGTCAATAGATTTGATGGTTGAATCTATATCAATAATACGCTTTTCATATTGCGTTTTTGCTTGTTCATTACCCTTTATAGTAGAATCTTGATTGAGAATAACCATGCCGACTACAGTAGAGTATCGTTGAATATCTTCTACCGGCCATGTTTTCACGACATCTATGGACAATAATTTAAAATTATCAACCGTAGGAATAATATTACCGCTGCTAGAACTCATCTAGTTCTCTAGTAGTTTTCTGTTTAAGATGTGGTGGGTCTGGTTGGACCCATGGGAGCTATGACATGGGATAGAAGAACAGGATCGGAGCCAGGAGGTCGGGCACCTCCACCCGATTGATAAAACTTAGCCAAAGGCCCTAGTGGTTTATCAGCTGGTTGTTGTGGCCCAAGGCCAGGATTGCGAAATATAGTATGACCCCCTTTCATGACAATATACTCTTGAATGAGTTCTGGACGGATGAATGACATTTCTAACTCCATGGGATGATTTTAGAAATGGTATGTGCTCCGCATATTTAATGACGTCTAGATCCGCCTCGCTTATATCCGCGGCGTCTAGATCCGCCTCGCTTATATCCGCCACGCCTAGATCCGCGTCTCTTACCACCTCCTGTTTTTAAGCATACAGGGGGTGTTGTTCGCGCTTCATAGGGGGTTTGTAGCAAAGAGGGCGCGCCAGTGCTACCTACCCATGTGCTTGGTGTATTCGTGTATCCAGCCGTAGGAGCTGCATAAAAGGCGCTGTCTACTCCACCTACTCCGCCCCGCTGATTCAAGGGATTTGCGGTGGTCGTTGAACTCTCGCATGGGATACGCATCACCTGTGGAGGGCCACCCGCCCAGGGAGCTGCCGCACCAGGAATAGGTGTGGAAAGGTCAAAGGAATAGCGACCACCCGCTTGTCTGCGCTTTGTGCGGGTTCCACCACTCATACCCGGGAGCCCAAGTCCCGTTGTGGGATAGGAAATTTCCCCGAATCTCTGCGTGGCCATACAGGAGGACATGGGAAGAACTTCTGCCGTATTCCCTATAGGGGCACCGGGTGTAATAGGGCCCCCAAACGCATAACTTTGGCCGAGGCCACCTCCCCGCTGCCGCCTTCTTCTACTTACTTTCCTATTGCTTTTCATAGCTTCCTCTACTGAGAGCCATATATTTTTAGACCAACGCCATACCTGTTATTTCATATCCGTTGAATTCGGGTTTCCATTCAACATGTACCCACACCCCGTTTTCCGCAGCAGAACGAAGCCTTAAACTGAGACTAAATTGCTGGACAGAACCTCTCCCTATACATGTTTTATCCGCATCATAAAGATCATATACGTCGGGCATTTTATCTACGGGAACGGCCAATGCCTTTTGAATCGTCGAGGAATTTGAAGCAATAGGCAGAGGCAGAGCTGCTGCCGCAGGCACCGCACGATCCTGTTTCAATCCCGCATGTGCCTCTGCCGCTTTTTGAAACTTTTCCAAATACCAAATCATCCTGCGCCGCCCAGCCATATCCGGAATGAATTCTACACTCTGCGTCCCAGCCCATTCCTTTTTTGCAGAGAATTCCTCCATAGACATTGGCTGGGCAACACTCGCATAAATACCACCCAGGAGACGCGCATCCGGGACCCAGTGATATTGGACAAACTCCTTCAACTTCTCGCGCCGCTGCGTAAATGTCTGCGTTGTCATGAGGCCCTCCCCACGCCACATCCATACATCCTCAAGACGCAACGTATGAAGAACATCATCTAGCGTGGCAATTAAGACGGACCCACCTCCCTCCGAAACGGTCTGAGATACACGCAGACGTAACGTGCTCGCATCTGCGACCATCGTTCCGCGCCGCCTACGAAACTGATAATAAATTGCCGGTATTCCGGGTAAAAAGATTAAGAATCCGGGTTCCCCCCGCCCTTCGTTTGGAAGTGCGAAAAATGTCCCTCGCTTCAAGGGAGCTTCCGCTCTTTCAGGATCCAGACGTTGTCGTAATACAGTTTCTTGTGAGCATGATTCCAGTAGCTTTTTCGCAAGTTGCTGGAATGACGCTGGTGCGCGCTTTCGCCTCACGGCGTGGATTTCACGATGACTGTTGCGGAGACTTCCTTCAGAGAGTCCTTGAGCTTCCATGTCTATTCTACTATAGAGTTCATCGCTTAGGCCTTTAAAATGTGGCAAACCGATCATCCTTGGAAAGATCGTTCGCAAAGACGGAGCCCATAAAGCTACCACCATTCTGTGCAAAATCGGGAGAGAACTGTGACTCGGATGCCGTAACCTTTGCACTACCTACACCGGATGTGGCTAGGCGATTCATTCCCGAATTGTCAACACCGGGTCCGAAAGAAAGCTCTGGGTGGCGCATAGAATCTTCAATAGGCGCCTCCATATTTTTATCATCATACGGATCAATTGGGTTCACTTCCGGGGAGAGACTCGCAGGAGTATCGGGGGGAGCTGCTGCATTCGGGGCATTCGGTCCTCCAGGAGAGACAACCCTCTTTTCCATGGGAGGGTCTGCCTTGGGAGGAGTCGTGGGAGCGGGAGGAGGAGTTACAGGGACATTTATCGGGTTGACCACGGGAGGCCCCGACGGAGGAGCTTTCATCACAAACGATTCCCTCTTTGTGGCAAAAAGGCTGGGATAATAGGCATTTACAAGCAGATATCCCACAAAAAGAAGAATGGCCAAGCCGAGTGCTAACCCTAATGTTTCAAACATCTGGTCGTGGTGAGGAAAAAACAAATGATTTATAAACCCGGCATCAAATATAATGAGTGCCGTAGAAGATATAGTCCGTGGAGCAAATCTCTCGTTTTCTATTGCGAAAGATGATGGAACCTTGGAAGTATCGGAAGTTATTCGTATCGCTCTTGACGTTGCAAAGAAGGTATATTCACTCCAGCACCTTTCGGAGAAAGAACAGGAGGCGCTTGTGAGATTTTGTTTGAAGAAGGGGCTCGCTGCTGCGGGCGGTTTGAATGGCCTCCCCGCATTTGCCGCCGTTCAAGGACCTGCCTTGGAGGCGCTAGAGGGCCAGGTTTTACATGCCGGCTTGACGACTGTGAAGATGATGAGGAAGAATATTCCCGCCCTTTTTGCCCCCGCGAAGAAGCTCCTTGCCCGATGCCTCCCCGCCTGTTCTCTGGTGGCTTCTGCTGTGAAAGTTCTGGATCCAAAAGACAGTGCAATTGTTGAGGAGGCTCTTCAGTTTGTTTCTGAATCAGCAAGTGCCACCCAGGAACCTGTAGCTCCAACTTCCGAGAATCTTCCTGTAGCAGCAGCATCGGATGCTCCTCCTCTGAATACACCCGAAACGGAACCCACTCCTGTAGTGGCGTAGCAAGTTCCTCTTTTATGATGTCTCCCTCCTTTACCCGCGACTGTATGCGCCAACAGCGCCATGTATCTCCGTATAAAAATCCTACATATTCCCCTGCATCATAGATACGAATCTTTGATGTAGGTGTTATATCTGACGTCGCGGGTGTCCATTCACTCACCCACATTCCTATGAAAATATATCGCGGGCTGTTTAACCCTGGATCCCTAAAATTTACCAACTAAAGCCTAGTCCCCATTCTATACAGAATGCCTCCGAAGAAATCGTCCAACTCCGTTCAGGTTCTTGTCTTGACCCAAAAGGCCGAGGTAAAAGAGGTAAATCTGAATACAGCACCGAATGGCTCTATAACGCTCGCCATGTTACAGGCTCTATTGAAAAAGAAAGAGGCGCCTGAACTCATCGGTAGCTATAAGAATAGGGCGCAAACTCTCTTCTTGTTTGGATATACATCGGGAAAGGCCGGGACCGAGAACAAGCACGAGCTTCCGCCCCCTCATGACACCGTTCTCTGTTTTGGAGACACTATATTACTCGCAAGTAAAGATTCCAAATCGTGGTTGAATCCGGTCCCTCTAAAGGCAACCGATTATGAGGCCTTCTATACGCGTGCCTTTGGAGGATTTGAGGATCTTGATTCGGAGGAGGAAGAAGAACAGGAAGAGGAGATTCAAGAGGAGGTGGAACTAGAAGAAGAGGAAGAGGAGGAAGAAGAGGAGGAAGAGGAGGAAGAGGAAGAGGAAGAGGCGGAGGCGGAGGAAGTAGAAGCGGATGCAGAAGCAGAGGAAACTGAAATTGTTCAGCCAGTGAAAGTGACTAAAAAGAAGTCGCGGAAAGTGGTGGCTTCCAATGGACCTGGGGCAACACAAGTGTATTCTACATATCTCTATGTGCCGATAGATGAAGAATTAGTTTCTGAAAATATGACAACCGAGTATGATCTGGAAAATATAGCGCCTGCACGGCGAAAAATTCATACCGCTATTACACAACTCTTCACCGAGTATTTGAATCCACAAGAATGCAATGAATTCGAGAGATGTATATACAATGGTGCGATTCGTATAGCAGGTCAGCGGCATGTAGGAAAAGCTTGGTCGCACCCACCCTTTGTAGAGGTTTATACGCAATACGCCAAGCATCTTTCTTCCAACTTTTATCCCAAATCCTATGTTTCCAATACGGAATTATACGACCGCTACAGGGCAGGCGAAATCACATTCAGTGACATCTCAGAGATGGACACATATCAGCTATTTGAATCGCGTTGGGCGCACTCTTTCCAGCAACAGCAGATTCGTGAGAAACGGCAGCTGGAGGGGAACAAGTCCATGGCTACCGACCAATTTCTCTGTACCCGCTGCTTCAAGCGTGAATGTACATACTATGAAATGCAGACGCGTTCGGCAGATGAACCAATGACTATATTTATAACATGTCTCAACTGCGGAAAACACTGGAGGCAGTAAATGGGGCCGCAGCTTAGAATGGAACATTCAACCCCGGCTTCTACTACGCAAGTATCTGTGTCATTAACCACAGTTATCGGCGAGAATAGTCAGGACCCTTTTCCAATGATAGATCGCGCATGGGATGTTTTTGCCGGCAAAGGTATTCGCACCGTTTTTTTCAGTATTGGGAATTCTGAATCTGTGGCCGCAGATCTTGATATCGCAGAAGGGCTTGGATGTCCTGCGCATGTAATACCGTTATCTCCCAAGGATTCCGAAAAGTGGGACGAGGTTTCACGGATTCTAAAGGAGCGAAAGCGCGATGACACATGTGTTCATACCTTTTCGGTAGGTGCGGAGAAAAAGTGGATTCTTCCTAAAAATATTCGTGTTCTTCCAGCTCTTCCTTGGTGGTCGGCCGGCCAACTAGATCTTTCCGATGGGCCTGTAAAAACGGAAGATTGCATGAAGGCCATCACGACAGCCTGCGAGGCAATGAAGTTAAAAGAAGGCTCTGTGCGCATTGATATTCTAAAGATTGATACTCGTTCCTATGCGCCCGGCCTAGAGAAGGCCATCTTGGGCGCGATTTTAAATGCCGGATTCAGGCCTGCGGTCGTTCTTGTCCATTGGTCTGCGAAGCCGGATGTAGATCTCTCTACAACGATTGCAGCGGGTCATCTTCAGAATACAGGGTATCGCCTGATTTCTAAACTTGATAACAAATTCCTCTATTATTTCACGGATAATGACATGTATCAGATCTGTAGCTGGGAAGATAGGTCCTGTATGAATCCTATGTGTAATGCAATTGCCTCTAGTTTGAAACAAAACGTCTCTAAAGAGTAAAGGGCTTCGGATGCTGGCAACTTCTCCCATTCAATCGCCCCTTGCTGAAAAACGTCTTACCTTCTCTGCGATAGCAAAGCAGATGATAGGCCGCAGGGCATACACAGATTCTATTTGTAAAAAAATGAGGCCAATCAGTCTATTTCAGACAGTGCAGCATCCCATTACAGTATCATCAAATCGCTAAGGCGCCAATATTCAAACGTCCCGTCGGGCATGGGCCTTTTAATAATATAGGGTAGGCGTCGCTGTTCCAGCTCCAATTTGGCTATATCTAACGGCTTCGTCATGTATTCAGGAACAGCCACGAATGGCATTGCCCCTTCTGCTAACTGATTTGTGCGCGCACCAAGGATCTTTGTGCGCTCATATACAGTCAAGAAGGGTGGACTTCTATGATGAGTGTCTTTATCTAAGGGTGGGGCAGCGGTGAGAGGAACTTCGGGGACTATTGTTTCAGCATAGTCCAGAACGGTTTCTGGGTGGAATTTATAGAGAATATCGAACGGGTCTTCGGCGGTAGGGGCGGCCTGGGCCTCTTCGCCATCCAGTATAATAGTATCGAGAGCATCCTGAAAATCATCCGCCATGTCCATCTCATTCTCCATGTCAGCCATTTTATACCTACTATTGTTGGGCAGACAAAGTTATTAAATTTTACCGTGGCGGCTTCGCAAAATTGAGGGGGCTTATGGACTTGACGTAAAGTATAAGACAGAATGACTACCCCCGAGCCTACTATTTCAGCGACCGAAGATGTGACCATCTATAAATCCTTTGATGAGATGGGTCTACCAGAACAGTTATTGCGTGGAATTTACAGCCACGGTTTTGAGGTTCCCTCTGCGATTCAACAAAAGGGAATTGTCCCTATTAAAGATGGCCTAGATGTTCTGGCACAGGCACAATCAGGAACAGGTAAGACTGGGACATTTACTATCGGATCCCTTTGTAAGATAGATCCCGCCTTGAAGCGGGTCCAGGTCTTGATATTAGTGCCGGTTCGTGAGCTTGCGCAACAAATAGAGACGGTGGCGAAATCCATAAGTGTATATATGGGTATTAGCGTGTATTCTGCCACGGGTGGCACTCCTGTGCGAGAAGACAGTAAGGCCATTGAAAAGGGTTGTCAGTTTCTTATCGGCACACCCGGGCGTATTTATGATTTAATGAACCGCAATGTCTTATCGAGTGAGCATATTCGTGTTCTCATCTTTGATGAGGCCGATCAGATGTTAGAAGATCGTTTCAAAGAGCAAGTGATGTGTATTCTTCAACGCGGTTTCCCAGTCCAAACCAAGATTGCTCTCTTCTCTGCTACGATGGATACGGAGGTGGTTGAAGTTGCCAGTCAATTACTGCGAGACCCTGTGAAGATTCTTGTGAAGCCTCAGGATGTTCCGTTGGATGGTATTAAGCAATATTATATTCCCTTGGACAGCGAGGACTGGAAATATGATGTCCTGTGCGATCTCTATCAGCAATTAAATATCAACCAGGCCTTGATTTATTGTAATAAGAGGCAGCGAGCTGAGTGGCTTTCTGAAAAAATGACCGCCGCTGGCTTTCCTCTGTATGTTATTCACGGGGAAATGGATGCGGAGGAGAGAAAGCGGCGTATGAAGGATTTCCGCACAGGTGTTGTTCGTGTAATGATCAGCACGGATATGTTGGCGCGCGGCATTGATGTCCAGCAGGTTAGCTTGGTGATAAACTATGAGCTGCCGACGGTGAAGGAAAATTATATTCACAGAATTGGCCGTGCGGGGAGATTTGGCCGTAAGGGTGTTACCATCAATCTGATTTCCAAGGATGAGACGCGTGTCCGAGATGAAATACAGGATCATTTCAAGATTACAATGTCCGAGCTACCGAGCGATTTATCGAGCCTAATTCTGTAAAAAAGCGTCAAGGGCTAACATCACTGTATATTTTTTACATTACTCCGCGGCTGTCCTATCGCGCACATCGTGTCTACATGTAGGACACGCTACAGATCTTTCAAACCAAGTATCAATACATTCGGTGTGGAATCTATGATCACATGCCCGAATGGCTCTCGCCTCGGATCCGGCTTCCATACGATCCTGGCAAATTGCGCAATTTTCATCGTTGGAATCTACTATTTCTAGCTGAGTTCCAGCTGCAATTTGTGCAGGAGTGGGGCGCACAATAACAGGCTCCATGAGATGTTGTTGTGGAATTCTGACTCCGAATGTGTTTCCAAATATTGTATTTAGCGTGTCCATATTAATAGTATTTCCGTGTATTTCATATCCAGGTTCAAATGCGGCGAGAAGATTTGTCGCGATGCGAGTTATATCGGGTGGCGGCCGCACAGTTTCCCTATACCGGATATTTACGGGGCGAACAGGGGTTTCCATGACGCGCGGTTGAGGGGGAATAGGAGTTTGGGGCACTTGATAAGTAAATGCAGTACGCCCCGAAGAGAAGAGATCAAATTCCCTCCGAACCTGGTTCTGAACATATCTCACCAACTCAACGGAACCGCCGAACTGCTCGGGTGCGCCGTAAAGAATCTCAGGGAAATAGTTATGAAGAGTATCCAAGAAGGAATTATCGTAATGTCTCACGAAGGGCATTTATACCTGGTATGAATGAAATTGAAAGTTCCAATTTTTCCCTAGCTAGCTTCTACAAACACATGGACAAGATACAGCCTACCGCAGATCCAGCAAGTGGATTCGGAGGGCTTATAAATATGGGTCTTACGTGTTATGGGAATGCTGTCATGCAGAATTTAAGGCATTTGTCGAAACTTGTGTGGATTATGGAAGAGGGCAAATATAACACGCTCTTTAAAAAGAAGCCCACAGAGCGTCGCAAAAAGTTACAAGATGTTACATCCGCATTTGCAGAAATTGTACAGTTGATTGGGAAATGTAAGAATGGCCAAAGTGTTCGTCCAGGCACATTCTGGAAGCGTGTTCCTGGGGCAGTCCAGGATACATTGTATGAGCAGTTGGCGAGTAAAATGTGCCACGACAGCCATGAGTTCTTCTTATTCTTGTTTGAGGCGGTTCATGAAGCTACTAGTCAGGACGTGGATATGCGAATTCTGCGCCCTCCTCCCACCACTCCTGAGGAGAAATTGGTTCACGGGGCACTCAAGGCCTGGCAAGATACATTCACAAAGGAATACAGTCCTCTTGTCCACATGTTCTATGGAATGTTTCATCAGAAGACAGAATGCCAGGAATGTAAGAATGTATCGCATCGTTGGGAGGCCTTTAATGCGTTGAAAGTGCCTGTGCCACAGGAGGGTGCGAATTTCAACCTCATGGATGCTCTGCGGGAAGACATGGTAGCAGAGGATATTGAAGAGTATGTATGCGAGGTTTGCGGGCCTCCGAGGCGCGCGGCCAAGAAGACGATGAGTATTTGGCGAATGCCATTGGCTCTTGTCATTACGCTGAAGCGCTTTACGAATGATGGAAAGAAGATTCATACCGCTTTGGCACCGCTTCCTGCGATTGTAGATTTCACTCCGTATTTCTCAAAAGAGAGTCCTGAAATTCTGGGGGAGACCCGCTATACCCTACGAGGTATGGTGGATCACCATGGCCCGCCCAGCTTTGGGCATTATACGGCACAGTGCCGACATTTGGGGAATGATAAATGGTATACATACGACGATGAGAATACGCGAGATATGTCTGGAGCTGATTTCGGTAGATCCAACTATATGCTCTTCTTGGAACGTCATACGGGGTCTTAGAGCGGAGGAAACCGCTATTTTTTACAAGATGTCGGCGTCCATCTTTTTATAAGATGTCGGCGAATCCACGGAGTCGATACGCCTCCATGTTTTTACAACATGTCGGCGAATCGAGATCGATACGCCTCCATCTTTTTATAAGATGTCGGCGAATCCCTCGACATGTCCACTCTTCACAAACACCGTCTGTACACGCCCCAAAAACCCATGTTCCTCTTCCACCCGGAAATGAATATGTGGCTCCAGTCGCCCCTTGAATGGCACGGTATAAGCTTGAGGAGGTCCGCGGAAACGCAGAATAGCGTGTCCGCTCGTATCGGCAGTCACAACCCCCGAGTTCTCAAACTCGGCGTATGCAACATCGGGTGTCGGAAGATCCTTCCCCTGATTTGGGTCAGGTTCTGCCGCCCAATAGACAACTTTTGCCCCGGGGCGTGTTCGGATAGTCACTTGGTCATTCGCATTCTGGGGCGTTTTCACGCTCATGGCTCCTGCAGGGAGAACTGTCTCTCCTAAAAACGGCAAATACATATCCCGCTGAAACAAAAGAGGAATTGCGGCGAGGCCAATGACAATATAGAGCCATCTCGCATACTTCAAAGGCAGAACCATACGCACCAAATTCGTATCTGCCAGACCCACCGCCAGCCAATTAATACTTCCCAGAAGAATTAAAAATACTACCAACATATACAGTTTTTTCTGATAATACATCTTTGTAGAGCTATCCATCTTTCTATATACTCTATAGAAATGAGTGCATGTGCTCTACGCCGATGGGGATCAGGAACGCCTTGTGTCCGTGATTCTACCCCTGCTGAAAAGGAAATGTCCCAAAAGCTTAACGAGATGCGTGCCGAACGTGAGAAACAGGATTTCATGTGGCATACTGCCAGCGCGGAGAAACAGAAACAGACACAGATCCAACCTTCAAACTCCCCCCACATTCAAAAATAAACAGATTGTCCGCATAGAATAGATGCCGAGTCCCAAGGGATCTGAATCCATTGTGGGAATACCAGAAAAAAGAGGCAAAAAGAATGTATATATGCATCTAGGCCATGCCGGTGATTTAGTGGAAACTCTCCCAGTCCCGAAAGGCTGTGTATATGTTACATTCACGCTCTGTGGCGAAATCTCCAAAGACTCCTATCGCATTCTAAAAGCGTTTGAAGATCCCGCCATCCGAGATTTGCTAAAAGATCCCGTAAAACACATTGTGCGACTTACGGAATATTTTGGAAGCTCCCTTCATGTTCATTATCCTGAGGCAGAAGACCCCACCAGTCGCACCTATTTCAATACAAAATACAAACCCTTTCTTAGCCACGATGTAAAAGATCATCCGATTTGTTTTGCGAAAAAGTCTGGGCTGTATCGCCTTGGAGATCTCGCCACATATAAAGTCCCAGCTGCATTGATATCTTCAGAAGTTCATGCCGATATACGCCCCTACACGGCATCTTTTCCCTGCGATGATCTCCAAGAGTCTGCCCTAAAATACGTGTATAAAGGCAGCCTTTATCCTACAATGGAACAGATTCTTACAGAGTTTGATTCTGCCGAGAAATCACTGACATTTCAGAAAATGAATCAGATTATGAAGAAATATAAGTATACACAGGCATGGGCTTTTGAAAAATACCCCGGTGTTCACTATAATTTCGTATGTAGAGGACATGCCCACAAGGAAGAAAATATCAAAAATTCCCCCATACTTCGCCGAAGAAGAAACTCATTGAACGCGGCGAAGAAACTCATGTCCAAACGCACTACCCGCCGCGCCTAAGTATACATTCTCTGTACGGACGCATCCACGGGGCTCTTTTTCTTTATGAATAGATCCACATGTGTCTTTTTGAGAACAAAGGGTAGCTGGAAGTCGGCTATATGGAATGGCAAGTCCTTCGCATTGAAGATACGCAACATGTTGATCTTCTGTGTTATTGCCTCAATACAGCGCTTTAACTCGCGCACACCCTTCTCTTCATTCGCATATTCCTGGATGATGTATTCTATTACATCGGACGTGACAGCAACCTTCTCATTCAAGGCCACCTCGCTCAATGCGGTAGGCAATAAGAAGTTCTCTGCGATGGCGAGTTTGTCCTTCTTGGAATAGCCATCGAGCTGGATCACAACCATACGGTCCATAAGAACACGGTCAATCTTTGTCAAATCGTTCGCAGAGAAGGAGAATAGGACCTTGCTCAAATCCAAGGGGATTCCTGATAAATACTTGTCCTCAAACTCATTGTTCTGAACGGAATCTGTAAGATGCACCAACAAGTTCTGGACCTCCTCGCCCTTTGGAGTGGCGCTTATCTTATCGAGCTCATCAAACATCAGAACCATCGACATGGATTTCGCCGCCACAAGGGAATTCACAATCTTTCCACAATGAGACCCCTCATAGACGACCTGATGACCCGTATATGTGCTGGCATCTGAATCGCCACCGAGCGAAATGAACTGGAATGGCCATCCAAGCGATTTAGCAATACCATTTTTAATCAAACTCGTCTTTCCAATTCCGGGTGGGCCGGCCAATAACAGCGATAATCCAGCGGCCGAAGGATTTGTAATCTTACTTGCAATAAACTGGAGAATCTGAATCTTTGCCTCGTGCTGGCCGTATATGGCCTCGCCTAAATAGCGCCTCGCCTTCTCCATAAACGCAGAACATGACTCTTGTCCATCGGACAACTTTACAGGAATGTCCCTGTAGATTCCAAGAGGCAATGAAGAGAACTTTTCCAGCCACGCCCGCTGTTTAAAGTATTCGCCAGATCCAGGATCCATGGACTGTAATGTATTGTAGCGGGAAAGAACCATCGACTGAATCTCAGGGCTAATGTTCATGGAAAGTATCTTGAACATCATGGACTGGGAATTAGGATCTGTGGAAGGCTTTCGGTCGAGCGCCTTTAGAATGCTGGCCTTCCGCTCAGGAGTCTGGCGCTTGAACTCGTCAATCTGATCGTCTATACCACCCTCCTCTTGCTGACTTGTAAGGAGCTTCACGAATTGTTTAACATCGGCGGATTCTTTCTTCATATTGTGTCGCTTGGGTATCATACGATCTTCTCCCTCGTCGCCCCCAAAACTGATAATAAGACCGCCGCCGTGAGGACCCTCCTCTTCTTCATATTCACTGTCATCCTCATCATATTCATCCTCATCTTCTTCCTCCTCGGACATCTCAGCCTTCTCGGCCTTCTCAGCCTTCTTTTTGGGTAAGAATCCAGTCCGCCGCACCTTCGGGGATTCCTCTTCCTCTTCCTCGGACATTTCAGCCCTCTTTTTGGGTAAGAATCCAGTCCGCCGCTTCTTTGGTGCGTCTTCCTCCTCGGTCTCGGACTCCTCCATCTTCTTTTTAAGAATTCGTTGAATTTTTTGCCCCGCTTTTTGCCCAGCACGCCTCACAGAACGACGAACCTCCTCTGTTAGCTTTGACTCATCACTCGGTGTATCCTCTTCGGACATGAAACTTTCCTCTGAATCACTGTAGGCAATGAGTCCACGAATATTTCCACGGCTATCGACACTATCGTCATCATTCCCACCTGCTCCACCCCTACGCTTCGTAGAGGGCTTCTTATCCGGGGCGGCCGCGGCTGCGGCCTTCTTCCCCTGGCGATTATTTGGCATTCTAGGAGAATCTGTGTTTTTCATTCGGCTGTAAAAAACGTTTCACATGCGCGCCAGGTTCCAATTTTTTGAACGCCCGCCGCAACATCACGCCGTCAAGTTATCTTTAATATCCATCAGAATGAATCGCGCCTTTGGGGAAAGACTCACATACGCATCTTTATTTGCGATCATATGATGAATAGTCTCACCCGATATAGTTAATAGTGCGTTGCGCGCAGATATGAAGAAGGGTGATGATTTCTTCTTTAAAACGCGCGACATTCTCAAAAGGCAGTCTGTATAATCTTCAATCAGCGTTTTCTTATCGGGTATCGCCGCATACTTTACCATAAGATCCGTCAGCTTCCGAAACGTCTGTTCCAGGTTTGATAAGTCCATAATCTCTAGGGCGGCCAGTTCTGCCAAGAATTGACTATAGCCCTGTCGATAGACTTTATCGCGATTCTTCTCCACGAATTTTTCATATTCATCACCGCCCTCAGGGACTTCCTCCACGTCTTCAAAGATTTCCAGATAATTGGCCTGTAATTTGTGCATCTCTTCTAAAATGACCTTGTAGCGCACAGAAATCTCCGCTAACAGCTTTGCATACAGGGAGCAAAAGTTCTCCTCGGAGGCCGCCTTCTTAAATACCAGAAGCATGAACTGACGAACCATTTCCCCAAGATCTGGCTCCCCAGATCCAAGAATTTGATAGAGAAAGTCTCGCACATCTTTATACGTGGCCCCACTGAATTTGTTGAGTTTTGAAAGAATAATATTATTCAGAATCTTATCATTGACTGGCTGCGATGAATTCTTAAATCGGGACTGATATCTAGATGAAGAGAATGAACCTCCGGGACTTGCGCTACCTGGAGAGCTACATGTACTCGTGAATGACCGTGATGAACCGCTTTTATGAAGGGGTGATAATGGTATAGAAGAACTACTCTGATTCCGAAATAGGGGTCTAGAGGCCTGAGAATTAGCCCCCGCAGCCCCTCTTCTCCAATCTACACTCCCTGTCCCTGGAAGATCACAGAGATCTTTCAACCCCCCTACGGCAGAAGAAACTGTACTAGAAGCCGGTCCTACAGAGGACTGTTTATCCAACAGTCCGCGAATTATTTCAATGCTGGTTGACATTCTGGGTTATATATATCATACCACCTTAAAGTATGTACCAATTTTATACCCTTCGCGGCTGATCAGAACTAACAAGCTTCTTATGCCGCATAAGAATGAAGGATTCCATCGCCGCTGGATACAAGATTATGCAGGATGCAAATCTCCAAGAATTTGCGCAAAAACTTGGGTGCAAACTCTCCACCGCGAATGCTGTTTTACAAAAGAATCTGGCACAAGCAACTCTTATAAAACCAGGCACTCTTCTTAAAAGAAATAGGGTACTTACGATCCTGCGAACAGGGTCGCACGGTCCATGGAATACCTATTTTTCACGTATAGCAGAAATCGAGAAAGAAGTCGTCCCATTTTTCAAAGAGGGAACCACGGATAAAGATTCTTTGGAGAATGATGCCATTGCCCAGCTTTCCTTTCAGGACGAATTTTTCAAACCCCTCAATCATGCCCCATTCATTATTTTGGCAATTGCCATTTTCAAAATATGGGTGGTTCCAGCCATGACTTTGCTTACCCCCCTTATCGCATGGGTTCTTCCATATATTCTTCTACGATTCGTCTATGCCTTTCCCATAGAACAACAAGAATACCTACAAACTCTCCAAAAAATGTGGCTAGGCAATATTGGATCAACCACGACAGGTGATATGTTATCCCCCCGATCTATCGGTCAATTCATGATATTCGGCTTCACGTTCGCGCAAAGTATGATTCAACCTATTCAAAATGCACTACACCTTTATAAAACAGATTCCATCATTCTCGGAATGGGTGTCAAGCTTATTGAACTGTATGGGCTTCTTAAAACGATTAAAGCAGAGGCAAAGGCGCATGGGTTGGATATCCACATCAGCGACACATTCAATGAGTTTGAAGGCTTGGACCCTCGTCGGGCATTCCTCTTAATAAAAGAAGAACCACAGCGACTCCATATGGTTCTTCGGGATCTTGCGGAACTGGAAATATTGTGGCGTATTTCGAAAACACAATATCTAAATAATGTCGTGTTCCATCCGAAAGTGTTTCAAATCCGCAATATGGTGGATGTATCTCTTACAAATGGCATCCCCTCATCCATTACATTATCCACGGATACCGAGCGACATGCTATTATCACAGGTCCGAATGGCGGTGGTAAATCATCAGTTCTAAGAGGAATACTTCAATCTGTATTGTTGGGCCATACATATGGAGTTGCCCCAGCAGCGGATGCTGTTATGCCACGATTTCTATGGATTGCATCTGGCCTACAGCTACGAGACACACCGGGAGAATATTCCATGTTTGAGACGGAAGTGAAATTTGCCGCAGAATGTATCCGGAGTGGAACCAATGCCGGAATGGGACTTGTTCTTTTTGATGAACTCTTCCACAGTACAAATCCTCCCGATGCAACCCGGAGCGCGAAACTCTTTTTAGACCAGCTGTGGGAATCAAATGTATTCAGTATTGTGAGCACGCATGTATTTCCACTTGTGGAAGATAGGCCCGGCCATGTCCGAGCCATTTGCTGTGCCGCCTTTGAGAAACCGGATGGAGATATTCGATACTCGTATCGGGTAGAACCCGGTATATGTAAAGTGAGTAGTGTTCATAAGGTTTGGGAAAAGTATGGACTACGGCGCGCGGCTCATAATCCTAAGGCAAAGTCTATTTGATAAGGAGAACAGCCAAAATGCCGATGGATGCACTACTTGTCGGCCTTGTTGTCTTGCTTATTTGTGGGGCGGCGATCTTTTACCTTTATATGCGAATCAGCTTCTATGAGCGAAAGGGGAGTATGATGGAGACCGTTATTGTGGATCTCCGAATGGCGATTGACTCTCTTATGCATTCTGTTCACAGTGTTCCCACGCCAATTAGTCCTCCACCTCCTCAGATGGATCTAAATGAGGAGACGGTTCCTCTTGAATCTACAGAATCTGAGAGCATCCCCGAAGACAAGTTTTATTCTTCCGTTTTGGATCTGGCTCACGAAGAGGCTACGGCGGAAGAGAGTGGGGTGACACTAGATAAGTTAATCGAACCGGGCGCTACAAATGAAGGGGTGTCCGATCCCGAGCTTGATGCTCTTAATAAGACAGACCTTCTGGCACTGGCCGAAAAAAGAGGG
>Ga0136644_10001679_pt1 | contig 17428 bp, 15 predicted proteins | sample C_130820_EF_Meta_FD_94780 | JGI IMG/M metagenome (GOLD analysis project Ga0136644, IMG submission 94780) | Freshwater microbial communities from Lake Croche, Canada to study carbon cycling - C_130820_EF_MetaG (v2) (version 2) | ecosystem: Environmental > Aquatic > Freshwater > Lake | place... | reverse complement strand
TTTAATAAAAATAAATAATTCATTAAGTGAATTTAATATTCAATATAGTTCTTTTATTTATACTTATATTTTAGAAAGTAATAATTTATTAGTATTATGTTTATAATAATATATATTTTAGTATAAAGAATATTCTTCTAATAATAGTAATAGTAGGAATGCCAGGAGGTATAATGCAACTTATATATCAAGGGGGTCAGGATATTTTTTTAACCGGAAATCCAACCCTTACATTTTTTAAATCAGTATATAGGAGATATACGCCATTTGGAACAGAATATATATCATTATATTTTGATAGTCTCCCCACATTTACTTCTACTCAAATGACAAAATCAAGTTGTAAGATTGGTCGAAATGCAGATTTATTACATGATATGTATTTAGTTTATGATTTACCCGCAATATATACAAATAATTTAATACCTTTTGGATGGGCAGAAGAGGTTGGAACACATATTATTCAAGAGATATCTATACGATGTGATGGTTCTTTATTAGAGGTTCAAAGAGGAGATTATATGAAAATATTTAGTGATGTGTATTTAAATGGATCCAAGAAAGCACAATGGTTAAGATGTGTTGGAGGGGAACGTTTTATGTATAATACAGGACAAAATTTAAGCGATGATATTACCCAACAGAATATTGGTATTCCTGCACGTCGTCTATATATACCATTGGGATTCTGGTTCTGTAGGAATTCAGGACTTTCATTACCCTTAATCGCACTTCAATATAATGAAATTTCTATTGATTGTACATTTAATCCACTCAATGAATTAATAAGAATTGGATATCCACCAGTATCTCCAAAACGTTTATTTGGGGATTATACAAATAGTGATTTTAATATCAATATTCGAAATTATTTTTTATCTATCGGATATGATCAATCCAATGTATTTTTTTATTTTACACAGAATAATTGGAATAGTAATACATATTTCCTAGGAAATTATATATTTTTAGGAGATGATGAACGTAAATTTTTTGCACAAACAACACATGAATATTTAATAACACAGACTCAATTTAATTTATATCAAGGATTAACGACTGGAACAAATTTTCTAGAAACTACATTTAATCACCCCGTATATGAAGTCATATGGTATTTAACACAAGACAATTTAGATTTATCAAATGATTGGTATAATTTTACGGGTATTCAAGATAGAAAAAGTTATGAATATTATCAATTTAATTTACCATATAATTCATATGGACAATATTATCAACCTATATTGGATTATATAAAAGAAAACTTTGCACCGACTATAGATATAGCACAAGAACCAACATTAAGTCGTTTGACGAATATTCAAATGCAGACATATTTTGGTGAATTTATAGATATTATGGAAAGTGCACAACCTGTATTTAATAATAATGATCGAATGGAAGTACAGGAATCTGGATTTTATCAAAATCTTCAATTATTTAAATATCATACAGGTTTGGTTCCGAATGGATTATATGTTCTTTCATTTGGATTAAATCCGGAGGATTATCAACCAAGTGGTTCTCAAAATTTTTCACGTTTGGATTATCAAGAGTTTCGAATAAGAATATATGGTACATTTGCAGTTGAGAAAAAATTCAATTGTTATTTTTATGCATTAAACTATAATGTATTCCGAGTTATGGGTGGAATGGGAAACACTGTTTTTTCAAATTAGTGATTGATATTGATTATTGTATCCATACTGTGTCTACTGTGTCTACTGTATCCGCATTTGTATCCACACTTGTATCCATATTGGATCAAGTATTGTATAAAGTATTGTATCAAGTATTTATTTATTACTACCGTATTGATTTTTCACAAGTGGATATTTATATACAACAGATAATTCATTATCTTCATTTATTACTTTTTTTAATTCAAAAAAGTTTATTGCACCCTCATCATTTTCAATTTTAATATATTTTATTTTATTTATCTGTAATGGTTTCTTTAATGCTTTTTTGGCATCTGATATTGTTTCAATATCTATATTATTAATTCTTGTAATAATATTATATATATTTAAATTATTTAGAATATTTGTTGATGAATTTGGGAATATATTTACAATAACAATATTCTTTTTACATTTACATGAATTTTTATAAAACTTAACTAAAGACAAATTTTGATTCGTATGAAATGATAAATTTATAATATTTTCTGATAAATCCACTAAAATCATTCCGGATGTGATAATATAATCAAATTTTTCATACAATGGATAAATTAGACGAATATGAGATGGATTTGGATATAATGTAATCATTGTTTTTCTTTTCTCTTTATTTTTAATACTATAATATTCAATGGATACTGTTTTATTATTTTTATAAAGATTAAATATAGTCGATAAATCCAATTCGGATCCCAACCATTTTTTATTCACATATCCATTATTATTTATTTTAAACTTATCCATATGAGTAAGTATATCTCCTTCTTCAATGCCCTTTAATAAAGAATTCTCATGTAAAGAGTAAATCTGTATTCCACTTTTAATTTTTGAATTCGTTAGTGTAATTAACATCTCTTCATTCATTTTATTATATTCAAAATTGAATATTGGACGATAAATAATCGTTGAACCTAACATATCTTTATAAATATTAAGGAAACAATGTGTTGGAACCGCATATCCAATATTATCAGCAGTACTTCTTAAAGACATGACATTTATACCAATAATTTTATTTTTATACATTAAAGGACCTCCTGAATTTCCACTATTAATAGGAGTATCTGTCTGAATATGACCAAAATGTTGTCCACTAATAATTCCTAATGTTAATTTTACATTATTACCTGATGAATAATCTTTAATGGATACATTTAATGGATACCCAACTGCATATACTTCCATTCCAACCTCTAAATTCCATGTTGTTGTTGATATTGGTAAAACATTCAAATTTTTAATTTTTGTATTTTTCTGAATTTGAATAAGTGCAATATCGTGATAAGGGCATACACTAATAATATCACATCTTACTTTTTCAGAACTAATATATGGTATATCAATATAAACATATTTTGTATTTTCAATCACATGAAAACACGTAAGAATATATCCTTCTTTATTGATAATGGTTCCACTTCCCTGACGACCAGATGAATTATATGTTACATATGGAAGTGACCAATCTATCTCAATATTTTCTGCATATATACGAACAACAGACTTACTTATCGTATCAATTTCTTTTTTACTCCATTTCATTTATAAATATACGTAATATTAATTTATATGCATTATTTATTGAATTTATGTAACAATTATTATAATTAAATATATTTATGTAAAAATTATTATTTATAATATTATTTAAATTATATTATTTTTATCTGAACTTATAATATGTCTGAAAATATAACATTTACATTTGAATACGCAGTTACAATTGTAATTGTTATTATGGTATGTCAACAATTAATGAGTCAAAATCCTCCAATGAATACAGGAGTTGTTGTTCTTGCAGGACTTGTTGTATCGTATGTTTCATTAAAAATATTAAATTATGTTTTTCCACGTTTAAATGAATTATTCTCAAGTATTGGACAGTATTATTCTTATCAATTTATGGATAAATATACAAGCATCGGATATATACATATTTTCCCTCCATTATTTGCAGTATTAGTATTATTTATTGTTTTAATTTACATTCGGGCATTAGGGTAAATATATGGGTTATGACTATTTTGTTGAAAATAATAATTATTATAAAAAAATAATAATTATTATATATAATGAATTATGTAATTAACTTGAAAAGAAGAGAAGATAGGAGAGAAAACACAGAAAAAATACTAGATGGATTAAATCTTACTTTTTTTGAAGCGGTGGATGGAAAAGAGTTAACATATAATTTCAAAAATAGTAATTATATATCCAGTATTTTCAAAAATAATGATTTCAATTATAGAGAAGGATTTATTGGTTGTGCACTGAGTCATATTCAATTATGGGAAAGATTATTATGTGATGAATCGAATGATGAATATCTAATATTTGAGGATGACATTACAAAAGTAGATTGTCATTATATTGAAAGAGTAGAATATTATCGCAATATAATAAAAGAAAATGAGGAGATTGATATTTTATTTTTAGGAACTCATACCTATTCAAACAAAAATATAGAAAATGAAAATTCCAAGGATATACGTTTATTAGATGCACGTAATTATGTTGGAGGATTATTCTCATATATTATTCACAAAAGAGGAGCACATAAAATTATAGATACAATTTATAAAGAAGGTGTTCAAAATGGGATTGACTATTTTTTAAAAATTAAAAATTTCTCATTATGGGAAACCGTTATTCCAGTATTTTATTCGGAATGGGTTAAAAGTATACATGACCCAAAAGATACAGATATTCAAAAAAGTTTCAATAAATATTATTATAATTGGATTTTTTATAATGAATTAGACCAATTTGATTATGATATTGGAAAAATAAATAATAAATCGAGATCTTTATTAAGCAATGCAGAATATACAAAAAATTGTGTTGCAGTGAATACATTAGGATTTTTAAAATCAGATGTTAAATTTCCATTACAAAAATCTCAATATTTTCGTCCATGGGATGGGATATATATTCATAAAAAGAAATGTTATAAAAGGGTAAAGTTGATTTGTAATTGGTGTTCGTCGAAGCAGTTATGGAATGAATGGAAAAAAATGAGTCAAGGAGATGGATGTTGGGATGATATTCAAACAACATGGGAAGATAATGATATAGATTATTATGTAATTATAAATAACCCGTTGAAAGGGTCTTTTTATATTCCAGAAAAAACAATTGTATTCCAGATGGAACCCGAATGTATGGAAGAGTACCAAACATGGGGAACGAAAACATGGGGATATTGGCATAATCCGAATCCGAGTGATTTTTTACATGTCCGAACTCATCGAAAATATTACAACAATGGATTTTGGCAGTTAAATAAATCATATTACTATCTAAAAAATAATATTTATGGAAAAGCGGAACATTCCATTATATCAAGTATTTGTAGTTCTAAATATTTTGATCCAGGACATAAATATCGAATTGATTTTCTGAAATATATTGAATCCAGAAAAGACTCATCTGTTCAACTGCATATCTATAATGATAATAATATTCATCAATTTGAATCTTATTGTGGTAGGGCGGACCCGGATGTTGATAAAGAGAAGGGTATCCTTCCTTATAAATATTATTTTATGTGTGAAAATAATCAAGAAACGAATTTTATAACAGAAAAAATATGGGAATCTTTATTATGTGAAACTCTTTGTTTTTATTGGGGATGTCCAAATTTATCGGATTATATTCATCCCATGGCATATATTGAATTAGATATGAATGATTTTGAAAAATCATTTCAAATAATGAAAAATGCGATTGAAAATAATGAATGGGAAAAGAGATTACCCATAATTAGAGAAGAGAAGAAAAAGGTATTAAACTGCTATAATTTTTATCCCACCTTATCCAGAGTTATCCATTCGATTCGTGAGATGGATATTTATGAAAGGGAGATTCAACCCTATATGAAAAATTATGAATTGAATAAAAATATTTTAAAAGAGAGAAAGAATGAGTCTAAAAAAGTATGTTTCTTACATAGTTGTCATGTTCAACATATAGGAACGGATATAAGAGATTCTTTAATTGAACAAGTCATTGACAGCGTTGATATATTATTTATTATTGAATATGGAGAATATAAATTAGTGGAACATCCCAAAATAATGTATATTTATTATGGAAGAGATATAGATAAATATGAAATTCCAACATTAAAATGTTTACACACTTTTAGTTGTCATCATCCAAATTGGAATGTTTTATATATTCATACAAAGGGAATATCTTATCATTCTGGAACATTACTATATAATAATATGAAAAAATGGAGAGATTATATGATGGAACATTTATTATTCGATGTAGAACCTTTGGGAAATTATGAAACATCTGGTTGTAATTATTTAGATGCTCCCTATCCACATTATTCGGGAAACTTTTGGTGGGCGAGTACCAATTATATAAGAAGATTATCCATTGCATCATTAGTAAATAAACATGATGCTGAATGGTGGATATTATCGGACAATCCAAATAAAAAAATAATTGCGAATTCAAATATAAATTATTATCAACAGTTCTAAAAAATATTCTATTCTAATAATAACATGGATTGTCAAAAAATTGTAGAACAATATCTTTTAAACCAGAATCCTTTATACGCATTTAGTTTTCCAATTAGTATTTTAATTAGTATTGTTATTTTTGGAATGAGTCAAGCATTTAATTGGTCAAATAATTCTTATATTACTCAGATTTTAATTCCTATTTCCGCTTTATTATTGACCATGGTGATACTGGATATTATATCCCGTGCATTACTTTCTAAAAGTGATATGGATAAATACATGAAGTTATGTAAACTATGGTTAAGTAATCCCATGGTAAAAGAAAATCCAATTCTAGCTGAAATGTTAGATATGGATTTTATATCGATGTATAATGGAAATATTGAGCATTTTAATCAGAATGATAATGAACAGTTTTCAGATGAAATTGAAATTAATCCACTTGCTGAAAAAGATGATGATGTATTTGATGACGATGAAATTCGTGATACGGAAGCGACATTGTATCCTTCTTCGGCGGAAGGGATAGTGTATCCTTCTTCGACGGAAGCGACAGTGTATCCTTCTTCCGATGATTTAGATAAAGAGAATCATCCATCCATGAACTTACAACCCGTTTATAATGAAGACAAATCAAGTTTTTCCCCCTTCTTGTTATCGGATTTAAAAAAAGAAGATCCTCATTGTTTAGAGGGAACTACAGATTGTAATCTATGTTCTGGTTATTCCAAACCAACCAAAGTATCACCTATTCCAGGACCTCAATGGATACCTCAAAATGCAAAAACTGTTCAACAACGTTTGTCCAATAGTGATTATACACAATCAAAATGTAATTTTAACTAATTATGTAATGATTGAATAAATTAAAAATAAGAATATAAATAAATGAATTATTATCATAAAATGTTTATGTAAAGAATGAATCCTTTCATTTTTATGATAAAGAATTTATCAGCATGTGATTGATTTTGACTTTTATTTATTTTTTATTTATTTTTTATTTATTTTTTATTTATTTTTTTCGATATTCAATAAATAATATCGTTCATAATTATAAATGTCGAATTTCAAAAATACTCTTTCCTATAATATTCAACTAAATGTTTTTGGAAAACCAAATGTTGTAAAATTTGTAAATCTATTTATTGCATTGGATACCGAAGAAAGTTATAACCTTGCTGTTATATCTTTAAATGCATCAACATCTGTATGTAATGATTTCAGTAAAAAATTAGATAAGTCATCTAGAATACTAGCTACACTCTCAGATGGAACTGTTTGGTATGATTCATCTAAGGGTGATAAGAATACCTATAGTAATTATAAAGCAAAATTAATTAATGAGAATCATGCCAGTCGATACTCTATTCGTCAAGCGATGGATTCATACGAAGGAGTGGGATGGGAGTCTAAGTTTTCTAGTTCGGATAAAGGATTTCAAAATTATTATGCAGTAAGAGGTGGTCAATCACCGAATGAAATTTCATATGTTATTCGTTTATCATTTTCTTAAATAAAAAAGAATATAGTATCTTTCCATAAAATTTATTATATAATAATTATCTATTATATAATACATAATGACTTCAATCGCTATAATTATTAATAGTTGTGAAAAATATTATAGAAATACAATTGACCCAATTATTGAAAGTTCAAAAAAAGCAAAAATACCTGCTGAAATATATACATATATAATAAAGAAATATACCGACACAGATCGTATGGCATCCGAATATAACGAACCGGGTATTATAAAATATCAAGCAAATTGGGGTCAAGGAGGTTCTTGGAATTTGGAATTATAATAAAATCATAAAGATATGTATATAACATAAAAGTATATAGCATAGTATATAGCATAGTGTATAGCATAGTATATAGCATAAAAGTATATAGCATAAAAGTATATATTATGATTCTTAACTCTGAATACTATTCAAAATCAACAACCATTTGGTTATTTTTTTTAAATATGATTATACCTTTTCATGTTTGGAAACAAATCAATCTTTCAAAAAATATGTATTATAATAATAATCTATTATATTATATATGAAATCCAATATGAAATTCAACCTATATACATTATTATTACAAGTAATATTTATAGCGATTATATTATTATGTATATTTTATTATGTAAATATTGAAAACTTTCAATCAAAAGATAAGTATAAAATGCATGATTATAGTTATTTATATCCCACGCGTGATTTAGGAAATGAATGTCAATCAGATAATTTAGAACCGTCTTATATGCCTAAAATTTGTGTAATTGATGGGGAAATAGAAGAAGATGCAAATTGTAAATGTCAAGATAAAAATACTGGAGAATGCAAATTATGTTATCCAGTTATTCCCAGAAAAATACAAGAACGAGAAGAAAGAATTATTTATAATGCAAATGTTTTATAATTTATTATTCGTATAATGGATAAAAAATGTTATAGTATAGTATGAAATATAAGAATAATATGAATGAAATGACAAATAAAGAATTATATAATCTAATTCATCAACAAAATAAAATTATAAATCAACAAAATAAAATTATAAATAATTATATAAATAATAATTCAAATCAATCCAATAAATCACGAAATCAATCCAATCAATTATCGAATAAATTATCGAATCAATCATCCAATCGATTATTAAATAATAAAAAATCAATAACAAAAATAAAAATTAAATATTCAAATAAATACAATAATAATTATGAAAAAGGTATGGTTAATAATGATATTTATGAAAACATTAATAGAATACAATCCTAACTATCGGAATCATATATAGGTTCAACTGTTGTATGACTTACTAAATGTTCATTTATTTTTTTCTTTAATTTTACAGTAAACTTTTTCTTTTTTTTTACTTCATTTGTATTTAACTTATCTAATTTTATTATATTTTCTAACATATCAATACTAATTTTATAATAGTTTAAAAAATATATAAACGTATCATTTATTTGATTTATTTGATGTATTGGTAAATTCGGTTTCGTAAGCATTTTATTATCATCATCATCAGATGATTCTTTTTTTTTAAAAATATCTAAATAATAATTTATAATTTTAACAATATATATATATTCATTATAATCTTTATTTATTTTACCAAAAGATGGAGAAATATTTTGTAATAGTTTACTATTTAATATCATTTGAGACATCTTATTTAATACTGTTGTAGATTGAATTTCTTTTTTTGAATATTCAATATTTTTGACTATTTTTACCTTATCATTTTTAATTGTTTTAGTAGTATTATTACTATTCTTTTTTTGATGGTTTGTATGATAGTTTGTATGATAGTCTACATCATGCATTATATAATTTGGTAAATAGGACCCATATATAGAACATATATCGTATAATATATCCCAGTCCTGATTTTCAAATATATTTGTTTGGATTGTATCATGAATACATTGTATTTCCATTAGTTTTTGGTAGGTTTCCCATTTATAAGGCGATTCTTTTATTTTTTTTAAATATAATGGAATATTTTGGTAAATCATTAAAGGAAGTTGTAAACAATCTACATCAAATAAGATTTGACATTTATCTATAGGAAGTTTTTCATTCAATAACATAAATGTTGCATCGATTAATTGAATATCTTCTTCTTTTTCTTTATATATATTTGTATACTTATCAAACATATCTTGATTAATTTCATTTTCGTTGGAATATATATATAATTCCTCTGCAATTTGAATAAATCTTCTTATATCTCCTTGAGAATATTCAATGATTGACATAATAACATTATCCTCTATCTTTTTATCTCCTTCTATTAAATATAAATGACGAATGAAAGATATATAATTCTCAATACATAATGAATCCGCAGTTAAATGTACCACCTGACTATATTTTTGTATTTCTTGAATTTTTTTATCATTTAGTTCACTACTTGTACATATAATTGGATTATATAATTCAATGTGGTCTATATTCTTTTCTTTCTTTTTTATCTTATCAGGGGTCTTTGATGTTTTCGCTATTTTTGGAGTTTTTGATGACTGATTCATTTTCAGAATTTGAATAAATTCATTAATAATACCTTTATCTGCAACCTTACAAAAATTGTCAATCTCATCCATGATTAAACCAATCGGTCTATTTCCATCATAAAACATATCAATTACATTCTTATAAACAAGTGTCTTTCTTAAATATTCACTTATCTTTTTACCTTTAAATTCCGTCGTATTCAATTCAATAATATCATAATGATATTCCTTTAATAAAACATGTGCTATAACTGTTTTACCCAATCCAGATCCCCCTTTTATAAATAAAATGGGTGGTGTATTCTCCTTTTTATTTTTATAATTTATCATCCATTTTTTACATTCTTCAATCTCTTTTTTAAAAAAATAAAACTCACTTAAGTTTTTCGGTTTGTGTTTATCTAACCAGTTCATATTTATATTCATTCTTCTATTTTTATATTGCACAATAATATAAACTACTACAATAACTAAAGTGTAATACTACAATAACTAAAGTGTAATACTACAATATACTAATTATAATAAATCATATTATAATTACTATAGATTCTTATCATATTCAATGATTCTTATCTACATTTATTCATTTATTTTCCAAGCAGATGGGTCCTGTTCCTTACAAAAGGGTTGTTTCCAGAAAAAGGGGATGGTTTCACTTTGTCCAGGATAGAATTTCTCAAATATTTCACGGTAATATAATGATTCTTTATCATAAGGTTGATTATGTTTATATTTTTTAATACTTTCTTCAAATTCACTTGCAGTATATTTTGTATCCATATAATCTTGAATAATCTGAAACCATGGTTTCTCTGTATTACTAATCCCATCCGAAAATGCCGTTTTACCTCTCCAAATTAATTCATCTGGTAAATAATCCTCAAACGCTTTACGAAATAAATATTTTTCCATTCTCTCTTTATTAAACATCTTGTTTTCTGGTGGTATAGACATAACATAATTCACAAACTCCTTGTCCGAAAAGGGAACTCGTGCCTCTAATCCTGCACCTGATATACTCTTATCTGAACGTAATACATCAAAGTATTGAATATGATTTAACATTCTCATATTCTCTCTATAAAAAGAGGATGCATTTTTGGCATAATAAAATCCTCTATAACTCCCAAATATCTCATCCGATACATCTCCACAAAATATAACTTTATCCTGACTATTCTCTCGAATATATAATGAGACTAAATAATTCCCAATCGATGCACGAACAGTGGTTGTATCATAACTCTCTATCTGATATATTGTTTTTTCAATGGCATCCAAGAAATCCATTTCTGTGAATTCAATTGTTGTATGATTTGTTTTTAAATAATCCGATGCCATCTTGGCATATTTTAAATCCACTGAATCTTTTAATCCAATCGAATATGTATTCAATGTATAGGGTTCATAATATTTAGATAATACGGCAACCACTGTTGTGCTGTCCAACCCACCTGATAGTAAACATCCTATACTTCTCTCACTCATTCTTCTCTTATTCACTGCATCAATAAATAATCTTCTGATATGACTGATATAAATATTCTCATCAAGCGGTTTTGAAAATGCGTCATTATCATTGTCATCCCAACAATGATATACACTAAATACTTTTCTTTCAAAATCATAATACGTTCCAACAGGAAACTGTTCTATCTTATCACCTTTGAACCCAACAATCGATTTCATTTCACTACATATTATAATATCTTTTTCAGTGTTCTTCTCATTATCCGTCCCATTATCCGTCCCATTATCTATTCCTGTATAATATAATGAACGTATTCCTAAATGGTCTCTTGCACAATAAGAACGTTTTAGATTTGAATCATATAAATAAAATGCCCATTCTCCATCCAATAATGTACACATTTCACGAATCCCAACTTTATTGTATAAATGAATTATAATTTCACAATCACTTCCTGATTGATATACATCTTCTAAATGAAACTGTTCGATTAGTTTCTTATAATTGTATATCTCCCCATTACATATCATATATACCCCATTTATCAAAAATGGTTGATTCCCACTATCACCTAGACCATTAATTGCAAGTCTATGAAACCCCATTGTTATGTTTTTATTTTTAATATAAGGAACATTCACATATTGAGTATTGTCAGGACCCCTATGTTGTGATATATTTGCATTTTCTATACAAAATTCATAACTTTGATTGTTTCCAATATATATAAATATTCCACACATAATTTATAATTAAAACTATTATTTTAAGTTCATTCTCTATTCTTTTGAAAAACAGGGATAATTATATTTAATTAAAAGTTCATAAAAAGATTCAACATTATTAATCTTGTCTATTTTTCTCTCTCCATTATCTTTTCCTTCTGTTAAAATTTGATAAGAGAAAAATATACATATAGAGGGTATCAATATAAATAAAATAATATAAATAAAAATACCATAATAGATCATATGTAGTGGATATTTCGAAAAATAAATTATATGATATGAACAAAAGAATATTATTATAAAAAGTAAAATCGAAAGTAAAAAGTATTGGTTCCTTAATTTTTTTTCAGTTTCATCAATCCATGGTTTATCTTTATTTTCAATATATTTATATACCATTGAAAAAGGGGAATAGGGTTGAGATATAATATAAATAAATGGGAATAATAGTAATAATAATATTGCATATGGAATCCATGTTGACTTTTTAATATCGTAGTTATCTAAATTCAAGTAGTTTAACATATAAATAATAATAAATGGAACTAAAAAAGATAGTGATATACATGCAATACCCATATAATAAGATAATATGTCTGGATATGGAGAAATATTATTCTTTGTGATCACATTTGGATTTTTGTATGGATTATTATTTGGATTTATTTGAATAACCTGAACAATAATACTTGAAATAAATATCTTAATTAAATTTCCAATTAATATTAATAAAGCGATTGTATACATAAGAATAATTATTATATATGATTCTTTAGTAAGACCTACATAATTACCATCTTTTTCATATGATAATAAAAGGGAATTATTTGTTATTTTTTGAAAAAACAATAATATAGAATTGTCTATATCGTTTTTCTGGGAAGCGTTGTTCCTTATAATATACTGACTCCATTGTAGTTTATAATAAAATAAATGAGAAATAATAATTATAGAATAGTAAAAAAATAGAAAAACAAAAATATATGTCGTAAGAACATAATATATATCATTTTTACCCAATGAATATTTAATACCTCCTGTATTGCTCATACATTAGAAGAATAAAAAAATAAAAATATAATATTTATATATTTATTCTATTCTTCTATTCTTCTATTATAAAATGTATAACTTATAAATGGTTTGTAAAATGATGAACTCTTTATCTGAATAATATTTAAAATTGTGCACATTGAGAATGATTCTTCAATTAGTATTGTATAGTAGTAATCAATAATTATATAGTTATATATAATTATTTATATGATGATTACAAATTTATCTGATGATTACAATATGATAAAAATTGTAAAAAAATTAGGTGAAGGTACATTTGGGAAGACATACTTAGTAAAATATAATAATAAACGATATGCATTAAAAGTTCAATATATATTGAAAAAAGAAACAAAAAAAACATTTAAAAATAAAATGTGGAGAGAATTAGATTTATTTCATTATATATCAACATTAAAGAATGATGAAAAGAAATTCTTTGTTCATTTATATAAATTTGATATAAGTAATGACTGTTATCAAAATACAATAGACAAAAATAACTCTTCAATATGTATTCAATATTTAATGGATTATGTCGGTGATTACACATTAGATAAATATATATCTAAATATTATATTTCAAGGAAAAAAAAATTATCCATCCTATTACAACTTATTAAGATTATTTTAATATTATATAAAGGATGTTATTCACATAATGATTTACATGTAGGTACAAATATAATGATAATCAAAACAAAAAAAAAATATTTTACAATCGGAAAACACAAAATTCCATTTTATGGAATTCAATGTGTTGCAATCGATTATGGAGAAGTTGCTCATAAAAAATTTTGTATAAATTATAAAAAACATCCATTTAAGAAGATGTGTTGTATTGATCCAAAAAAACATGTTTTTACTGAAATATTTAATGCAACTTATTTTTTATTAAATAAATACAATCAAATGATAGAAGATTGTATTGATTCTAAGAAAAAGTTTCCATGGCAGAGAAAAAATGTATGGTCAAATGGTATGAAAAAATTAATGAATAAACATGAGATTTTTTTTAAAGACTGTATCGAAAAATATGGGTTAATCTACCCTGAACATAAAAAAAATCTTCAATATTTATTTGATAATCGAAAAAGTAAAAAATCAATCGAACAACTTATTCTTGATAAAAACATAACGAAAGGTAATTTCTATAATATTTATGATTATTTTTATAATATTTTACGTAGAATAAATGAAGAGTTTCAATATTATTATCCTGAATTATACATGAAATATTTTGGATGGTGTAAAATACAAAAAATAGACATTCCTGAAAAATATTTTTTACGAATATTACACTCTAGTAATTATGAAGAGATTGTCGATGTATATATAGATATGCTATATAAAAAATAAAATTCTTTTAACCCTTTATATGGATAATATTCAAAATCCTGCATAGGGTGTACAATTCTTTAAGTAGTATTATAAAATATTTATGTAAATTGTTAATAATAATTAAATAAACCACCTATTACAAGTGCAATAAAAGCAATGAAGTAAAGAATCGTTAAATTTAATCCACAAATGGTTCCTATTTTTAATAGATCCGTTACTCCTTTTACATCTTCTAATTCATATATAATACTGCCGATATTTTTACTTGTTTGTGAAAAATTACAAAAAGAATCGACTGTTATTATTTTAAATATTGTTTTAAAAAGTCTATTTCCTCCTTTTTCATATGCAGATTTATCTTTGATTGCAAATTCAACCATGATATCATCCACCTTATTGATTTTTTCTTTTATGATATCAATTTCATCTTTATTATTCACAATTCCTAATTTTTTCATAATATATTCAAACAAATCAGAACTTGGATTCAATTTAAAACGGGAATATAATTTTTCTATTTCATCTGTCCATTTTTTTCCTTTCTCAATATATTTTATATTTAAATATTTTTTTTGTTTTTGAATATCCTTTCCTTCAAATATATCATTTAATTCTGTATAATATTCTAATGCCGATTCATAAAATCCTTGTGTCATAATTGCATAGAATGGATAAAATCCAAATGATTTAATACCTCTTGATGTAAAACTATTTTCAAAAAAATACATGAATCCATCCGCAATTATTTTTAAATTACTTGGATGGCAACATTTATTTTCATTCATACCAATACATATTTCATCTGGTTTCCTTTCTAAAGTATTAAAACGGATTTTTTCGTTTTCTTTAATATCTTCATTCATTTTATTAAATTGTTCCATTAATTCACGTTCCATATTTTCCTCTTTTTTACATTTTTCCATTATTTCCTTTTGTTTTTTACATACATTTAATGTCATCATAGAACTAAATTTCATTTTAAATTCACTTAGGTTAAAATCGCACCCTATTTTTTCCATCGTCATTAAAAATATTTGATATGCATACACACTTACATCTAAAAATGTAAAATATGCAGGCAGTCCTATAAGTGAATACATAATATATGATGGGATGAACTTTGAACTATTATATATACTTAATATAGATTTTAGAAGTGGAACGAATAAGAAATTCGTATAATATGTTTTTTTACAAATTTGAATGAGAGGAACAAGTATTAATGCTCCAATTCTATGTATAAAATAAATAACAAAATATATAATCGATAGAATCATTCCAACAGTGCTACCTGTTTTCATAGGGGAACATATCTTAGACGGATTATCTGATAATTGACCTCCTTTCATTGTTAAACATAATATGATAATTGGAAATGTTATGGTTACGTATACCATTATAAAAAATAAAATATACTGAATAATCGTAATGATGAGTTGAAATCTTTTAACAATCGTAAATTTTCCTAAATCACACACTAAATATTGAAATAATGTACGAGACCCCTTTTTTAAAATAACTCCTAATAAAGATGACATTAATGGAATAATACCAAAGGGTAATATAATAAGTGGTAAAAGTGAGATTAATAAGGATATAATAGCTAATACTGGATTTTTAAAAAAGAATGTAAGAACTTCAAAACCTCCTCCTTTTTGATTTGGATATATACATAATAACGGTTCTTTCTCATCAATCTCATAATATTCTAAAGATTTATTAAACAATAGTATTTTATTTTGATATACTATTTGATAATTTTCTATATTTATAAATATTTCTGATTCTTCTATAAATTGATTGAATAAATAATGTAAAGAATGATTTTTTTTATAAGGAATTTTATACTTTTTAAAATTATATTCAATCCAAATAAAATCCATCTAATATAAATAGATAAAATATTTTCATATTTAAAAATAGGAATGATGCCACAATTAATTAATAAAAGTAAGTTACTTCATATTATTGAAAAAAATAAATTAAAAGTTGCTTCTGAACAAAATAATATGACAATTCATTATATAATTCTATTTTTTATTTTATTTATTGTTCTTTTCTTATCTATTCGTTATATTGATAAAAAAAGAAAAAAAGAAATGGATAAAAATAAAGAATGACTTTTAATATATCTAAATCTAAATTATAATATTTAGTATTAATATAATGAGTACACATGTAAAAAAAGGTGGTGCTATTGCAACTTATGCGGATTATTCAAAAGATTGGACAAATGCGGAAGATTCACAATCTTCAAGACCTCTTGCCGTTGATTCCTCTGTTGGTTATAATGAATATGTCTTTGGAAGAACAACTCCTGATAATAAATTTGTAGTCGCTACTGGTCTATTAGAAAATGATACTGGACTTTTAATGACAGGTGGTAAAAGTGGTAAAAGTGGTAAAAGTGGTAAAAGTGGTAAAAAAAAATTAAAGTTGAAAAAATCTTCCTCTGTTAAGAAGACTTCTACTAAGAAACCATCCACTTCCTCTGTTAAAAAACCATCGACTCGATCTTCCTCTGTTAAGAAACCATCGACTCGATCTTCTTCTGTTAAAAAACCATCGACTCGATCTTCTTCTGTTAAAAAACCATCGACTCGATCTTCTTCTGTTAAGAAACCATCGACTCG
>Ga0136644_10001677_pt1 | contig 17441 bp, 10 predicted proteins | sample C_130820_EF_Meta_FD_94780 | JGI IMG/M metagenome (GOLD analysis project Ga0136644, IMG submission 94780) | Freshwater microbial communities from Lake Croche, Canada to study carbon cycling - C_130820_EF_MetaG (v2) (version 2) | ecosystem: Environmental > Aquatic > Freshwater > Lake | place... | reverse complement strand
TTGGTGAGGTGTCTACGCAAATGACGCTTAACTCGGTAACGTTTGAAACTGAAATTATTGTAAGAAACTCCAAGGGGAAAATTTCAAAAGTTCAAATTGGCGATTTTGTAGGTAAACACATTGACGCCGCTAACAAATTAGAATATTATTCAGAAAACGATACAACTTACGCAGAACCTAAAGAATATTTTGAAATTCCGTCTTGCGATGAGAATGGTAATGTGCTGTGGAAAAAAATCGAAGCAGTAACTAAACACCCCGTAATAAATAAAGACGGAACAAACACAATGTTAAAGTTTACAACAGACGAAAATAGAGAAGTTATTGTTACTAAAGCAAAATCTCTATTAAAGTTGGTAGACGGAAAGATTGTGCAAATGGATGGAGACAAATTCAATGTTGGAGACTATATTCCAGTTAGCACAAAACAGATTGATTTTGTCGAGACAAGATCATTGAATTTGCGCGAAATTCTTCCACCTGCAGAATACATTTATTCTTCGGAAGTAGAAAAAGCGAAAAATGTTATGCATGAACGTCGTTGGTGGTCAAAACATCAAGGATCAACATTTACGTTGCCATATTCTAGAAGCGATTCTTTTGTTGCAAAGGTGTCCGATAAATTGAGAACTGATTGTAAAAGCAAGACTGGATTTGTGGAAAGTTGCGTTTATACAAAACAAACTAATATGAATTCATACACTATTCCCGAAGAAATACCATTAGACTATAACTTTGGTTACTTGGTTGGTGCGTATGCGGCTGAAGGTTGCATGACAAAGTTTCAAATATCAATAGCAAATAATGATGAAAAGTATTTTGAGCCAATCGCGAAACTCCTGAAAGAATGGAACATTACAAGTAAAATTTATAAACAAGAAAATAAAGGAAAAGAATGCTGGACAAGTCAAGATTTACGAATTTATAATACTATTTTATGTCGCATTTTGGAATCTCTTTGTGGAAAAATAAGTCACAACAAATTCATAAGTGATAAAATTGTATTTTCAAACAAAGACTGCCTTCTTGGATTCTTGGACGCATATATTGGAGGCGATGGAACTATTGATAAAAAAAGTAAGGCAATTTCTATGAGCTCTGTTTCTAAAGAAATGTTGATTGATGTACAACAGATTCTAAACAACCTTGGAGTATATAGTTTTATCAAAAAACTCAAGAAACAAACTAAAAATAACAGAGGAACATTACCAGAAAATATTCAGCAAGGACATATCTTGTATGTGCGAAACAAACAAGCTCAACAATTGTCGAAAATGTTAGATATTAAAATCAACCATAAAAATGAAAATTGTAAATTAATAAGTCAAAACGTTTTAAAATTTGATTACAAAATTAATAGAAATTATTTATCTATTCCAAATGAAATAAATGGAAAAATTGTTATGGAACAAAGAATAGATGGAATGTTAGACGATGTGCTTTTTGATAAAATTGTATCAATTGAAGAAGTGCCAAATACAACAAATTATGCGTATGACTTAACAGTAGAAGATACAAGAAATTTTAATATTTATAATGGTCTTGCTTTAAGGGATACTTTTCATTTTGCCGGTGTTGCTGCAAAATCCAACGTCACTCGTGGTGTGCCAAGAATTGAGGAAATTCTTTCATTGTCGAGTGAACCAAAGAATCCATCGTTAACCGTATATCTTAAAAAGGATGACGAAACTGATAAAGATAAAGCTCACTCGATTATGTACATGTTAGAGCATACTATTTTAGAAGAAATTGTTGAGTCAATTCAAATATGTTTTGATCCTGATGACTTGAACACTTTGATATCGGAAGATAAAACTACTATGGAACAATACAGGGCTTTTGAAAGCATGATAGACGAATGTGCCAATACATCAATGAGTGCGGATGACAATAATGAAAAATCAAAATGGGTTGTAAGAATAGTAATGGATCAAACTAAGATGTTAGAAAAAAATATAACAATGGATGATGTAAATTTTACGCTTAACAATAGTTATGGAGATGAAATAAGCTGCGTATTTTCAGATTACAATTCTGATAAGTTAGTATTTCGAATTAGAATGAATACTATTATTAAACAAAGCGGATCTAAAAGTGGGCAAAAGAAAAAGGTTAATCCGCTCGACCAATCTGATCAAATTTACTTGTTGAAGAATTTCCAAGATCAACTTTTGAAAAATATCGTTTTGCGTGGAATAAAAGGTATAAACAAGGTTATTATGCGTAAAATTAAAGATAATTTAGTTGAAACAAATGGAGTTTTCAAGAAGCAAGACATTTGGGTTTTGGATACAATTGGAACCAACATGATGAGTGTTCTGGCGCTAGATTATATTGATGCAACAAGAACCATTAGCAATGATATTGTTGAAGTGTTTGAGGTTCTAGGAATTGAAGCCGCTAGACAAACCATTTATAATGAGTTGGTAGATGTAATTGAGTTTGATGGAACATATATTAACTCTCACAACTTTAGTTTATTGTGCGACAGAATGACTTTTACAAGCAAAATGATTTCTATTTTCCGACATGGTATTAACAATGATAATATTGGACCAATAGCGAAAGCCTCTTTTGAGGAGACGCCGGAGATGTTTTTGAAAGCGGCTAGACATGCAGAGTTGGATACAATGAGAGGTGTTTCTGCAAATGTTATGTGCGGTCAAGAGGGATTTTATGGCACAAGTGCGTTCCAAGTGATACTAAACATCGCTCAAATGAAAGAACTAGAAGCGACTGCATTATATGAAGCTTCAAATGATGAAGAAGATATAGAAAAAATGTTTGGATCTATTGAAACGCCTGATGATAAATGTAGTATTAGTAAACTTGCGATTCAGAATAATGTAGTAAGTATTGGATCTAGTAACTTGGGAAAAGATAATAATTATAATCCGGGATTTTAAACCAGTAAACTAACAAAGAGCCTTCAACAAATTAAAAACTTTTTCTAATTATATTTTTGTGAATAATATTAAACACAAAATTATAATAATTTATAATGGAATCTTTTTTTTATATATCTCAAAAATTAATAAATCCGGAGTTAGATTCATACGTTTATCAAACTAGTGATTTTGAAGCGCGCGTGAAACAACAAGTAGTTTTTAAACTTCGTCAGAAAGAATATAACAGCATAAATAATTATATACTTACAGAAGCCTTGAATAATAATAGAAAAATTAAAAAATTTGAATGGTTATCGAATTTATTAAAAAACATTTTTTTTACAGATGAGTTAAAAGAAAAACTACTTCTTTTTTTTGGAAAGGTTAATAAAAATTTGGCGGCATTTTCAAGATTTGCTTATTTATATAAGTTTAAAAAGGCGCCAATAAAAATTAAAACAGATATATTTTTGAATCCAATAAACGAAACAGACAAGAATGTAATGTGCGTATTTGATTCGCAAAATATATGCAAATATTTGTTTACTATTACTGATTTAATCCAAATAATAAAAAAATCTTTAATTCATTCGCCGAATTTTTTCTCGGATCCTTCGGAATGCAAGAATCCATACACAAATATTCCCTTTAATAAATCAACTCTGTACAATATATATTTTTTTATTAAATATCGCAATTATATTATGCCTCAGTTAGTGCAAAATTTTTTTATTGAAAATTTTGACTTGGAGGCATTTCGAAAAAATAATCTTTATCTAATAAGAGAAAATGCAATTGAAGATTATGTAAACAATATGGAAACAGAAGAAGCTCTTGATTATATTTATTTAATGATTAAAAATTGTTATCAACGAAACGTGTTCATAAGCGATGAATTTCCTAAAAATAAACTTATTGAAATAATGAAACCATATTTGCATTGCTATTTCATAAGTATTTATTCTTTGTCATTTGAAAAAAAGCGGGACTATTTTGAAAAGTTGCAAAAAAAACTTAGAAGATTTTTTAGGTTTAATCCAAAATTTGGGACAAAATATATTAAAATGCAACTTGAAAGAAATAATGAAAATACTAATAACATACAAAATCCTTTTATTTTAAATGAATTTAAAAAAACTAAGGTCATCACTTTTAATGACGCGCATATTAATTTTAATGAAAAAACGGATGATAATTTTTTAATGTCTCATGTTAAAAATAAAATAGAAGAAGACGAAAATGAAAACGAAAACGAAAACAATTATTTTGCAAATACAAATACAAATACAAATGCAAATACAAATGCAAATGCAAATGCAAATGCCATTAACATTTTAAATTCAGTTAATTATCAAATTAATACGTTTGTTCGTAATCAAAGTATAAATAATACGCCAAACTACATAAGTGAGGAAAGCGAAGAAAGCGAAGAAAGCGAAGACATTGCGTTAACTCGAATACAAGTTGCATTGAGTCAAATAAATCAAATAGAAGAACTTCTTTTTGAAGATGATTATGATGATAATATCCAAAATCAAGATAACCACAACGACTACATTAATGATAACGAAAACGACGACAATTCTATTAGTTAAATTTTGGCTCTATCAACTTGAAAAAGTTTTTTTAGTTTTGTTTTTTAACGAAGACTTTTTAGATTTTGTTGTAGTTTTAACCACTTTTACACTCTTTTGACTAACGATTTCAGGTTCGTGTGCGGGTTCGGGCGCGGGTTCGGGTTCAGGTTCGGGTTCGGGTTCAGGTTCAGGTTCGGGTACGGGCTCGTCATTGTCATTGTCATTGTCGCTATCTTCTACTAGTAATACTTTTTGTTGTTTTGGTTTTTTATATACATAAGTTGAAGACTTAATATAACTTTGAATGTAACTTTGTATTGGTTTAACTTCATTCAATGCTATACGAACATCTCCAGAGTCTTTCAAATACGACAAGTTAAAAAACGAAATATTATCTGGTGATTGGATTATTTTAAATCCAGGTATTTTTTCGGTTTTAACTCCTGGAACAACTATGAAACTAAAATCACTATTTTCATCACCATAGCAACAAAATTCGCGTTTAGTGAACCCCGTTTCAAATAAATTTTTTGCGCTAATTAAAAATAAAGGTATTTTAAATCTATTTGCTAATAAATAATAATCAAAAGAGGACAAATAATAACCTTCGGTATAAATTAAATCTTGAAAACTTATTTTTTTTGCTTTGACTTGCATACCCAAAGTTTTTTTGCCTTGCGCAATTACTATATCCAACATTTGCCCTTCTAACGTCGGAAGATACTTTTTATACTCATCATACAACTCGTTTCTAACTTGAGAGATATTTAATGTTTTACCGGTTTTTTCTTTTATTAAATCAATTATCACAAAAAAAGTACATGAAATAGTTTTTGAATATTCTTTTTCAATAAAATTTTTAGGAAACACCTTTCGCCAGAACAAAGAAAAAATCTTGGCGTTTACGACTGAAACGCAATCTTCGTCATTTTTAGGGTTTATAGCTTCTTCCAACGAATATGAATTTTCATAAACAGGATGTTGTATTGGCTCAACTTCATCGTAGCTATTATATTTTATAAATTTATTAAATATTGCCGGAACCAAACCTTCAAAATATTCTTGAGTCAACATAGATTGAATTAATATAATTTCATCGTCATTTAAGTTATAACTCAAGTTTGTAAAAGACAAGTAGGACTGCGGTTCTAATATAAAAGATTTTATTCTACTATAACGAATTAACTCATCGGCCATTTTGCCAAAATAAATTAACTCGTTATCCAATTTAGTTATTAAATTATTTTTAGGTAAAATTATTTGGCATTTATCGTCTGTTGTAAATGCGCATAGAGGCGCCTTTGATTGACATTTTGTTTTATCCTTATTTACTAAACATGTAGACACTTCTGAAATTGCATTATAATCATAATCATCTGAAAAAATAATGGAGTCTTTGACAAGAGTTTTAAGATATTGTTCAATAGATCGCAACTTTTTACTATAAATTATGTATTGTTTACCCATTTCATCCTCAATTTTTTCTCTCAAATTAACATTTTCATAGTCATTCAACAAAATGCGTATTGTATTTCTAAAAACATTGAAAAAATTTGTTTCTAGTTTTATTTTTTTTATATAGTCAACGCGCTCTTCGTCAACTCCTGTAGACGTAGATATTTTTGCATCTATTGAAATCAAATTTTCGTCATCGCTATCACCACGAAAAATATCCCCCGCACTTTTGAAAACAGGAATATTATCGCGAACATCTCCTAGAGAAAAAGGTTTCGACAATTGAATAAATTGATTTGTCTGAGTTAGAATACCTACAATCATCTCATCTTCAACAACTTTAAATTCTGGTTTACATCCCACTTTTCCAGATGTTTCTTTATTAACAAGCGTCAAAAATTCAATCGTTTCGTTATATTCTCTCCAAATGGATGGGTCAATCATGAAAACATATTCAAAATTACTATTAATAGAGGAAGGGTAACAAGGTATAAACCCGCGCTTACCTTTTTCAGCAACGACACCAATAACCTTGCTTTGATAATTAACAACTTGTTTGACAATATTATATTTCTTTTTTAGCAATAAATCAATAACGTTTGAGAGAAGCAATGGCCGTTTCGCCTTATATATATTTTCAGAAATACTACTTAAAGGGGTGCACGTGCGTTGAAAATATGGTTTGATTAATTTATTGAAAACTAGTCTCATAGAGCTTGATAACTTGGGGTCAAATTCACTAAACAATTTACCAATAAATAGTGCTTTTTCAGTATTTCTGTAGGAATAAATAGGTTCAAAATAATCTCCGCGACGCATCAGAATTAAAGTTGGTTTTCTTGCTTCATAGAAAGTATTAGAATAATGATTTGTTGGGCAAATGAGTTCAACGTTATTGGTAATGTCATTTTCTGGAATTTCTAAAATCACAAGATTTACTCCTGAAGTAAATAAATAATTGTTTGGTTTGCAAATAATATCCCATAAATAAGTATAATCAATCATTATTTTGTCATCATTCAAAAATGAAATGAAGTTCTCATATGCGGAACAAACATTTTTGAAGTATTTAACCTCATAACCATTTTGCAATGAAATTTTTGAGTAAAGTTTTGTTGACTTGTATTTTTCATTTGAAATATCAATCTCTCTTTTAGGCTCGGCAAAGTCTATTGCAAGGTTGCCATTTTGAAAAGTTATAAAGTTATCTAGATTTAAAGTAGAAATTATAACCTGCTTCATTTTTTTTATTGTGCCATTTTTTAATAAGTCTTTACTAAATTCGTCTTTTTTTGTAAAATATAAAGCGTCAGCTATGCAAGCAATAAAAGATTGATTTTCATTTATTTCAACGCCGTGTCTTAAAAGGCATGGATGATCTAATTTAACATTTGTATTTATTTTGCTAATTTGACAATCTGAGCTAGTTTCATATAAAAAATTTTGAATTGCAACGGGCAAGTACCCCCATCTACCAGAATCTAATGGGAATTTCTCGGGACCTTTTATATACTCTTCTTCCTGTTTTGGTTTCTTTTCGGTGAAATCCTTTTTCTCTCCAGAACATATTTTCCTTCGTTTAATTTGATCTGGAGTGTCCCAGTTTGTAAAACAACAAGGCAGGCACAAACCATCTGGATGTTTGTTCACTTGGAAGCCTGGTCTTTGCTTAAAATCCTTGTCTGTATTGTTTGATGGAGAGAACTCGTAAATATATTTTTCATTTGTAGCTTTTTTGGATTCTTTTCCCTTTTTGGGAATTATATGACTATATAAATTTCCCCTTTTCATTTCTTCAGGAGTTAAAATTGTGTTTGTTTTCAAGTTCCAATATCGAGGACAAACATAGTAAAAGTTCTTATCCTCCGTAGAACCATAATTTACAATATCTTCTTTCTTTAAAAATCCTGGGTTTTCTTGGTTTATTTTATCTAATTCTTCTTTTGTTAAAATTACTGGTTGGCGCCTTTCAGATGATGGACATACTCTTGAATAAGAGTTAAATTTTCCTTGTTTTTCTGTTAAAATTAGAGTTGGCTCCTTCTCTGCTATCTTATCTTGGAAGTAATTTCGGAGAGACATGTTATTTATATCTCTCACAAAATTTTTTACTTTTTGAGTTTCAGTGGGACGAGTTTGTAATACAATTTCTTCTATCTTTTCGTCAGTTTTTCTATCGGATTCTGTATCTGTATCTGTATCTGTATCTGTATCTGTATCTGTATCAATATCACTTTTTGCTCCCACCTCCAGATTTACATTTAAATCTGATTCAGATTCTGAACCAGACTCATCGCTTTCAGTATCTTGTACAACTTCTAAATTGGGTTTTGTGTCTTCTTTGACACTAGACTGAGAGCTAGACTTTTCTAAATGGTCTAGAGAACTTAGCGGTGTGTCAGATCCTGAGTTTTCTTGTTCTTGTTTTTCAGATTCAAAACTAGACAAAGATTTCTCGCTACTATCATCGTTTTTCATTCCTCCACTACTTTTTTTTCCTTGACTTTCTGATTCATTTTCCTCGTCTTCATCCTCATCTTCAGCATCACCATAAAAAATAGATATCGCATTTTGAACTTTTTCATCATCATCTGAACCTTCATCGAGGTATTCATCTAATGACTTAAACTGCAATTCATCGCCTTCTAAATAAGGAACTTCTTGTTCTTCTAACGGCGATTCAAAAGACGCAACCAAGTCTTCTACAATAATAGTTTCCTTTTCTTCGCTAGAACATATTTTTTTTATCATTTTTTCAGAATAGCTCGTTGTATTTGATAAATCACCTTGCGTAAGTCTAACTAGTGTATCCAAGTATATTGGAATTGTTGATAAATAAAAAATATTATTAATATTTTCAACTCGAATAGTTATGGAACTTTCTATTTTATTTAAATGAATTGTTGTTTTAAATCCAGGATTAATTTTTATGGATATTTCGTTTCTTTTAACGCTGCGTTGTACTTCCAACTCACTTACTAACTTTGCTAATAGTTCCGTTGCCTCTTTTTTTGAAACCTGATATACATTTACAACCTGTTCAATTATTTCATCTCCTCTTAACCCTTCGTCTTTTTTCTCTAAAATAAAAGCTTCCTGACTCGTTCTTTTATTAAAATTAGCAACGCGCTTAAAACGTAAATTAAGATCATCTTTTATATTTAACGAATCAAATATAAACGCGGCAGATAAACACCCGCGCAATTTTTCTAATTTAATTGGTTTTGATATGCTAATAGTAGTTTCATAATCTAGTTGTTTTATTTCAAAATTTGGGCTAGTTACGCTTGTAAACAAATTTATCGTGTATCCACTTTGTTCTAGATAAGTTTTAACAACTTCAATAATAGGATTTATAGAGTCCCTTATTAAATCATTTATATCATTTGTGGAAACAACTTTTTCAAATTCCCCAAAAATTTCTATATTTCCGTTTTCTTCAAACTCACAAATCAAAGATTGTTGCATTTTGTCTTTATAATAATCAACCCAAACCGAAACGGATTTCTTTTTCCCAATTTTTTTCATCAATTTAAAAATTGTCGCTTTAGATAACCGCGGAATTTTTCTACCATCTTTCGAAATTTTATCTGCATACAATCTATAAATTTGCTCCTTTCTACTGGAAGGGTTGTATTTAATGAGAGGCGCGTTTTCTGTTGCATGAACCAATTTAAAAATTACTTCCAATGGAATTTTAATATTGTATTCTGGTCTAAGTATTGCTTTAATTCTTTTAATTCCATTACTTTTATAGTCTAGATCTGTTTTTCTCTCTGAAAAAATATTATAAAACATATTTATACTTTCAAAATTTTCATTTGAGCCTATTTTATATTTTTTTTTATTTTCTTCAATAAGCTCTATTCTTTTATCATTTATATCTGAAAAACTAAGCAAATTTCTAGAATAAAGATAAGGAAAATATATTTTCACCATATATTCGTTTGAATCTTTAAGAACATCATTTGCCAAACATAAATAAATATTATTTTCGATTATATTTCCTGTATCTAACAATAAATTATTGTTCAATGTTGACAAGGATTTTCTAGAGGCTTTCTCCAAAAATTTATCATAATCATTTACATCAAAAGGATTTGCAATAAAAGGATATTCATTAGCAATAATAATAAATTTTTGACCTAAAACACTATTTACCCAAAATTTTTTATTATCTAGTTGAAGACTTAAAATGTCGTCGTAATCGTAAGTATCTTTTTCTTCTAAATTAAATTTAACCTGAGAACCATGTTCGTTTCTTATAATATTTAATAAAAACTGGTCTAGTCTCGTTCTAGTTAAATCTAGTCGTTTATTTTGAGTTAAAATTTGATAAATTAATACAGGGTTTAATTTTTCTTCCTTCATGCAAAATAAATAAATCTCTTCAAAAGAAAAACTATTTGAAAATTCTGACATTATTTTAAGTTTTATAGTTCCAATTGAATCATCAAAATGTATTTGTTGTTGAGAGAAATGAACAAGTATATTTTTATCTTTAATATTTTGCAATTCTTCGGAATTAAATATTGGTATTCCATCATTTTTATTTATAAATGCCGGATTTTCTGGTTCTCTCTTAAATAAATCATCTAATCCTGAAATATTTTTCCCATAAAATACAATAATTTTTTGTATTATATTTTCACCAGTAACATAATTTATTTTATATATAGGATTAGTGTTCAATTTATTCGACATGTTGTATATATATATATATTCCCGCTATTATTTTATATAATTAAAATACTAAATAACGTATTCTAATTATAAGTTTTGTTTTTGTGTTGACTTTTGTTTTGACTTACTTATAAATCGTAATATGGATTATCATTTATTTTCATTCCACAATATTCACTCGGTTGTTTTTTATAGTTGATTGGCTGATAAATGTTTGCCGCTTTTGCATTTTCAAGTAAAAATTTGAAATTCTGCCAAAAGTCTTGTTTATGCCCTATGGATGTAGTCATAACGTGAGCCAATTCATGTATTGCCACAAATGTTAAAGTATCAAGATCAATTAATTTGTCTCCTTTTTTTTTAGTATTTAAACAAAATGATATTTTTTCTCCTTTGTTCTCGCTATATGCAGTCATTTCACTTGTTGGAAGTGTTTCATTAATAGATTTTGGATTAAATCCCTCAGACAATTTAATAACGCGTTTGTCACTAGGATGTTTTTCTTTCACATACGCAACTAGTTCTTTGCATTTTTTAGTAACATTTGCTAATAAGTCCGCTGCTAATTCTAACTTTTGCCTATCTCTAACGCAATATTTGTTTCCATCAACCGATGATATAATACATTTAAGGTTATAAGCGTCAGATTCTGTGTAAATTTTAAGGCATAAAAGTAAAATAGCTGCCAATAAAATATACCCTAAAATATCTTTTTTAAATAAGTCGAACATATTTGTATTTGTATATATTTTGTTGCGATTTTATTTATATTTCAATCAAGGTATAAATATAAATATAAATATAAATATAAATATAAATAAAATCTTTAACGTCTTGCTTTTGTTTTTCTTCTTCTAGATATGCCTTTTTGTCTTGATTTATGTTTTCTTGATTTACGTATTTTTCTACCTCCCGATCTAAATCCTGCGCTAGCCCAATCGGCTTCACTAATTCCTGGAATAAAATCTAATGCTTCATTTCCAGAATCTAATGCGGCTTTTATGCGTTCGCGCGCGGCGTCAATACTAGCAATTCCTCTAGCTCCTTGTGCCACAATTGCGTCTATTGTATCGCATATATTTTTTCTAATTAAACTCCAAGCCTGACCAGAAACTGCTGTTGCGCTGGTAACACTTTCTGCAATAGATCTATATTTTTGTTGAGCATCAGCAGAAGTAGAGCTAATTAACGCGGCGGCTTCTTGAGCAGCTCTAGTAGCAGCGCGCGTCTTAACACCAACGCTTTCTGTTAAATTTACGCCATTTTCTTTTAAATTATTATAAATAGCCGTTGCATCTTCGCGCGCGCTTATCCCATTTGAAATATATCTTTTAACACCTTCCCAACCCGCAATAACTGAACCTACTTTTATTGCAGCAGGCGCTACAGCTGTAAAACCTTTTCCAATTCCATAAGCGGCTTCTGAACCAACTTTGAACGCAGCTGGACCTATAGTGCCTGTTGCCTCTCGAACAACATATGCTCCCGATGAAGTTAATATGTTAAGAGTACCACTTAATGCAGTATAAATAAGTTCTATCATTCCTCTAGTTGCTTGGTCTAAAGAAAATACTCTCATAAATGCGGCCAATGGTTCGTAAATTATACCTATTGATACTTTTGTTCCTACTAACGCTGCTGCTCCAGCTAAAATAATTGCGGAATCAACCGCCAATCTTACGCGCCAATCGTCGCAAGCCGCACCACCCCGCAATGTTCGCCTTTTTCTTCTTTTTCCACCAAGACTTCCTCTGGGATATCCACCAGGTCCCAAAGGTCTTCCTTCGCCTGTTTCTGATAGTCCCAAATAAAATCCAGCTTTTCTTCCAGATACGGATCTTTTTGTAGTAACTTCAGCTGCAACGTCCAAGACATCAAATAATTCATTTAACACACCTTCTTGAACCGGACTCAATGAAGTCATTATATATTATATTTGCATAAAATAATTATAATAATAATATGCGTCTTCTAAAGACGCGCAAATAATTATTTTATTAACGCTAAAACTAAAATTTAACAAATGTTACTTTATTGGTTTCCCGAACCAATTTCTAGAGGAGGTCTCATGAAGTCGGGCTCAATTGTGCTCATGTTCCAGGGTCCAACATAGACTTGAGGGTTGGGAGGCTCTGAACGAATTTGCAAGTTGGCATTACGCAAAGTTTGGCCAATTGTATCAATTCCGATGTGATAACCGGCTTTCAATAAATTAATATTAGATAATTCGCCCTTTCCGGAAGGGTTCAATTGTGCCCATTGACTATTTGAATCTTTGGGTAAAAGTTCCGAGGGATTTTGTAAGTTTGCATTCGCACAAGAGGCGGGAACTCCTGGTGAACTAGTTTGAATTCCATTTACAGAAGAGAAAACCTCGTTTTGTCCTGCAGGCATAGATGCAATGGGCGCATGTTCGCGATGTTGTTCTTCTTTATGGTGATCGACGTAAGCAGCGTTATCATTTTCGGCGTAAGATTCATAACCAGAAGAGCTTTTTGACGTTAAATAGCCAGAGAATGTACTAACTGCGTAGGCGAGAATTAATAAAACAACAATTGCGCCAATTCCGTAATCGGTCCAAAGCTTTTTTAAAGAGAGGCTCATTATATAATAAAAACGATAAAATAATTTTTAGAATACATAAAATTATTTATTCTAAACATTAGACTGGTTGAAAATTTTGTATTAGTGTAATTGTTTTTGTTTATAATTATCTTAGTTTTAATTGTATTGTTTTTCTTAAGTGTTTTGTTTTTCTTAAGTGTTTTGTTTTTGTTTTAATTAAACTTCTTCCTCAATTTCTGTTTCTTCGTCACTTGAGTCAATATCGTCCAACATATATGTTTTTTTTATGTTTTTGGCTTCTAAATAAGCTAAAACAGCTTCTTTTTTTGCATTTTTTGCTTTTTCTCTTGCAGCCTTATACAAACTATAATAAACCTCATTGGGTTTTTTTAAGCTTATTGTTTCTAAATTTTCATTATCAATATTAAGTTCTATTGGAAGTATATCAAAATCTTCTAAACTTAAACTCTCATTAGTATTTATTTTGGAAACTTTTAGTGTTTCATTTTCATTCTTTAGTTCATTTTCATTCTCTACTTCATTTTCATTTTCATTTTCATTTTCATTTTCATTTTCATTTTCATTCTCTAGTTCATTTGAGGGTTCTTCATTTTTTTCACCAATAATTTCATTTAAATGTTTATTATTTTCAACATTTGCAATTTCTAGAAAATTGTTTTTTTCTAATTCAATTTCAGTTTCTACATTTTGTTTTTGCGTGGGTTTTTCTAAATCTTCTACTATTAATTCTTGTAAATTTGTAACTTGCGCTGGTTCAAAATTTGTTTTTTCAATTTCACCTCCGATTTGTGAATTAGAGTCTGAACTATTAGTTTTTTTCTTAATTAAACAGCTTTCAAAAATTTTATCTGTATTCAAAACCATAGTTTGTTTTAACTCTATTTCAATTTGAAAGTTCCTAGAAGTGAATTTAATCCCCTGAACTTCTAAAATAGAAATAATATTAGTTTCATGGTTAACATCATCAATCGTTAGTTGCGTTTCGCTTTCATTATAAATTTTAATTATTGGGTTGTTTGTTAATGAATTAACTTTAACATTTGCTTTTACTAAATATTTTTTCCCTGATTTATAACTTTTTAATAATGAGTTAAATGCCGTTTCAATATCATTCAAATCTAGCGAATTTTGAAACCATGCGTCAGATTTTTCAAATATTAGTTCGTGACATTTAATTTCTAAATTTTCAATCCAATTAATAAATGTTTCGTCATTTGCGTCAAACATTAAATCACAATAAATTTTTTTTCCGTTCTTGACAAATCCTTGTTTTGTTAAACTTTTAGGAGTTTGTATATATAATGGTTTTCCATCGTGTAACAATTTTGTAAAATAAGCTCCCCCTTGTATTCCTGTTGGATGCGCTAAACTTAACTTTGAAAAATCAAATGAAGAATTTGGTTCTATAATATCGTCCATTAATTCTTTAATAGAATTTTTAACACAAATTAACACGCAATGTTTAATTATTAATTAATTTTTATTCATAATATTTATGAAAGATTCAATAGTTCAACAATGTTTAGAAGTTTTAAAAAGAGACGATATAAAAAATGAAATGAAATTATTGTGCAAACCTGTAATTGATTTTATCTTTTATGAAATAAATCCTTACATTTATATTACGGTCACCCTTGTTTTTATGATTTTTATAATGATTTTAGCAATACTTATATTATTAATATTAATTTTGCGTAATAAATCTTTCTTTTCAAAAAATTTTTAATATTTTCTCATTTATGTATATAATGAAAGGTGGATCTAGACGAAGACGCGGAGGTCAAATAGTTCTTGACGAAAAAGAAGTTGTAGAAGAATTTGAAGACATGCCCGATGATACTACTTCAACTGAATATCAAGGAGGTCGTAGAAGAAAGCGAGGAGGAAAAAGTCGCAGAAGACGCGGTGGACAATCCGCAACTAGTTATGCAATGAACACTGCTGGTTCGGGAGATACACAATGGAAAAATGTTTTTAATAATGAGCAAACAATGAACGCGCCAACCGGTGCGGGTCTTTGGTCAGCAGATTTAACGCAAAATGTTGCCGGTGTTAAACCAATGGACCCATCGTTGGGCAAGTTGATGCAAGGTGGAAGAAGACGCAAACGCACTCGAAGAGGCGGAAACTTATTAGAAATTGTTGGACGCGCGGCAGTCCCAGCTACCCTTTTAGCAATGCAACAAAAGTTTTCTAAAAGACGGGGAAGTCGCGGAGGACGCAAATCGAGAAGAAGAGGCGGAAACTTATTAGAAATTGTCGGGCGCGCAGCAGTCCCAGCTGCTCTTTTAGCAATGCAACAAAAGTTCTCTAAAAGACGGGTAAGTCGTGGAGGACGTAAATCGAGAAGAAGAGGAGTAAAACGAATTGGATTTTAATTCATAAAAATATATTCATAAAAAATAAAAAATATTTTTTATGAGTTAAGAAAAACGCTGTAAAAATGTTTTCACATTTTCAGCATATTTATTTTTTGGATAAAAGTTATCAACGTCGTTATATCTATCGTGTATTGTTAGATCTTCATTTTTTTTTCCAGTTCCGTCGTCGGCTTCTAGCATAACTTTTCTTTTTATATAAGTTTCTTCAGACTGATAAACGTAGTGCGCAATATACGCTCGAAGGTTTTGATATTTTGCTGAACAAGGATTAAATGCATATCCAAAGGTTGGTCTTTTTTGCGCTATTTTGTTTGTAATTGTAATCATTCGGGTTGGATTGTATATATTAAACCAATGCGGATTAGTCGCATCGATCACTTCTTGAGGTCTCACAAAACATTTAACGTGAAGAACTGGTTTACTCTCAGATTTAGTATAATTTTCCAAAATTAAACCTTCTGGTTCATTTTTAAGATAATTTGTTCCAAACATTACCCAATTTATGGATAACGAGTGTGCGTAGTTAAATGCCGACAGCATTTTTTTAACACCTGTAAATGTATTTAATATTAAAAATTCATCTGCATCTAAATATAACATCCAGTCAAATCTATTTTGTTTTGCTATAGTTACTGCCATATTCATCAATCTCAATTTGACTGGATTTTCAAATTCAATCCTTAAAACTTTAACTCTTTTATCGAAATTTTTAAAAACATTAGTTAATGGAATAGTTGACTTATGATCAAAAATGCAAACCGCACTAAATCCAATAAGCAAATGATGTGCAGCCCATTCTTTTATATTTTTTTCATTTCTTGCATTTGTAAAGAGAATCACTTTTTTACACTCACCATAATTTTTATTATGTGCTAAATTTTTCCTATAGTTATATTTTTTGTTGTAAGATTTTAGTTGATCTGAAGGAAGCATTTATTTTATAAATATTTATTATTTTATTTTGTTTTATTTTGTTTTGTTTTATTTTATTTTGTTTTATTTTGTTTTGTTTTGTTTTGTTTTGTTTTGTTTTGTTTTATTTTGTTTTTATTATTTATAATGAGTTTTGAAGAAAAAATACAACAATGGGTAATGCTTGACAATCAATTAAAAATTTTAAATGAAAAGATTCGAGAAATAAGAGATAAAAAAAATGACTTGGGAGAGAACATCCAGTATTATGTAGAAAATAATAATTTGAATAATTCGGTAGTGCAAATTAGCGATGGAAAATTAAAGTTTGTTAAAACAAAAGTCACTTCGCCTCTAACTTTTAAGTATATAGAAAAATCTTTAGGAGAAATAATTAAAAATGATATGCAAGTAGAAAAAATTATTGAATATTTAAAGCAGAAGCGTGATAGTAAAATAATATCTGAAATAAAGCGGTTTTCTAGTAATTAAATATTATGTTTATAATTTATATGAACCAAGACAAACACACAGAAAAATCAAAAGAAAAAGAAGAAGAAAATATTATAACAAATGATGATGATTTTGTAATTTTTAATAATGGTGAAAAAATTTTAGGCGGTGGATTTCACGTAAATTCATTACTACTAAAACATAAAAAAAGTCCAATGCATACACTAAATCAAAATTTTCGCGGCGGAGATTCAAACGTTTCTGATATATATAATTATTTAGCAATACCTGCTGGAATTTTTTATGAACCAAATAAACTAGGTGGAAGACGCGAAAACACAAACAACATCGCTGACAAAGTAATTGAAGAACAAGATATTGACGAAGACTTATATAATAAGTTAGTGAAACTTGCTAGTGTTGATGGTTATAATAAAGTTAACCAAAAAAAAGATAAAAGAAAATCCAGAAAAATAGAAGACAAAAGAAAAAAAAAAAAAAATAAT
>Ga0136644_10001673_pt1 | contig 17466 bp, 19 predicted proteins | sample C_130820_EF_Meta_FD_94780 | JGI IMG/M metagenome (GOLD analysis project Ga0136644, IMG submission 94780) | Freshwater microbial communities from Lake Croche, Canada to study carbon cycling - C_130820_EF_MetaG (v2) (version 2) | ecosystem: Environmental > Aquatic > Freshwater > Lake | place... | reverse complement strand
GTGAAGAAACAATGGCAAAGGTGAAAGGGGCTGCTAAGAAGGCGTATGAGGACGTGACGACGGTGCCTCCTGAACCCCTACCCTCCAAGGTGAAGGCTACGAAAAAGCCGGCATCCGTGGTGATAGAGCCACCCAAGCCGAAAGCTACAAAGAAGCCAGTGTCGGCCGAGAAGCTATTGGAAGAACTCCCTGTCATTCAGCCCGAACAAAAGGCGCCCATGAAAAGGAAACCGGCAGTGAAAAAGGCATCGCTACAACAAGTCCCAATACCCATGACACAAGTAGTGGGGGCAATAAATATATCCGATCATGAAGTTATTCACATTTCTGTGCGAAAACAGGAAGTGGATGGGCGTCTGTTCTACCTGGATTCCAAGAAGGACAAACTCTATGATATGAAATGTAAATATGTGGGGCGCCTGAAAGATGGGGCTGTCGTAGATTATCCGGATTCAGATGCGGATGCATCTTAGCTCTCCTGGGAAGCGGCTATCGCAGCTTTAATATTATAGGTTGGGTTGGTGCCTGCACGGATAGAAGGGGCCTTGGGATTTTCTATATAAGGAGCGACGATTTCCCCAGCTGCCGCTTGACCCTGCAGAGTAGCTGCACCAATACTCGCATCAAGAGAACCCCCTTTTGTCATGTAAGCCGAATTATTCGCCTGTACCATTGACGTAACGACTTTTCCAGCAAACATTGTCTGCGCAGCCTTGTGCTGGACACGAGTTACATGGCTAAAGTCGCGGTTTGACATTTCTACCGGGGTTTAAGAATTTTCTTACTTATAAATACAGAAATGAGCTGGATTTCTATCGGGCAATACCGTAATCCACCACTTCCTATCCGACCTATACCGGCTCATATGAATCGTATCGTGTGGAAAAAGCCAGAACCTTTAGCCCCTCTTAAACCAATTCCTGCCCCCATCAAATCCACCCGCTGGAGATATTAGACTAGGCGCGATGTCAAGGACCACATCCCTTCTACAGATGCGTTGCGTGCCCACCAATCTCTACAGGCCGCTGACATGACAGTCCACCGCTCTGCTGTAACTTGTATAACCAATTTAGCTTCCTCTGGCGTCTTCACGCGGAAATAATGAAGCCCTTCCACGGGCGGATCGGCATAGGAGCTCATATCTACTTCAGGTGCTACCACGGGGACACATCCCATGGCCATACACTCAATCTCTCGGTGGCATTTTGTGCCATATCCCGCGAGACAGAGACCATATTTTGCGAATGTTAAACGTTCCAGATATTCTTCTTGCGTATATAAATAAGTATCTGCGTTCGTCGTATTGTGATAAAAATCATCGCACGCCTCTTCCCAATTACACTCCGTGCGCCTCTTATGCTGTATCGCATTCTCAGAGCGTCCATAAAATACCAGATTCTTGTCGCGCACCTCATAGGATCTTGTAGGGAGGCCGCGCGATACGATTTCTTCCACGAGAGCCGGCCTACGGGGCCAGAAACTCCAGGCTCTCCCACCGCTGGGTGGAGCAGGATTTCCAAATAGGGCGATCTTATAAGGCGGATCTGAGCTGCGATTCAACCATTCCAATGTAGGGCGATCGTATAACAGAGTTTCACCCACTCCTCCAAGCCATACTTGTTCTACATACTTCTCTACGACTGTCACATATCCGCGCTCCCCCCATAGCTTTGCCATTTCTCGAAAAGAATCCCCCGCGTGATCATAAAAGCCCTGGCGCCTTGCAGGAAGAATTAGAATCGGATCCTTTTTCTCTAAGACAGGTGCCACCGCCTGTCGCATATCATCCGCCAATTTCGAAAGAACTGTCTCTTTTTCATTCTTATGCGGGACACCCTTTGCAACAATCTGTAGGCGATATTGGAGACCTGCCGCGGCACAAATATGTAAGAGCGACGCATTCGGCTCCATCTCTGATTGTATTTCCCAGACATGGGCACCCAGAGGGAGAACCCACATCCAAGACGCCATGGCGCGAGAAGACATTACCACACCCCACGCCCCTTGAAGGGCTTCTAAACAAATATCAAGAGACGTTCTACCAGGCCACAACACCCTTGTAGAAATACCAAACTCACTCAACTTTTCCTCAAAATACTCATCCAGCTCCTCCCTAATCCATGTATCATCCACAAGTAGAACAAGCCTTTTAGACGCTACCGCCGCCTGCCACCCACCAAGCCCCAAATTCTTCCTCAGAGCCTCAATCTCCTCCTTCGATACAAGATCAGGCAACTTATCTTCATAGGGCCATACGAGAGCCTTTTTACACCAAATCTGTTGATTCTCGTCTCGCGATAGCACAGGAATTTCCTTATTGGGCCATCTAAACATTTTAATTGCCTCCATACACGCGCGATTCTTAGCACACCAGAATTCTCCTCCAGGCATTCTCTCACGCATCAGAAAAATCTTGGACATGTATGCGAGAATAAATTTCCCTGCGTCTGTGGCAACATCGTTCGGCAGCGGGGCGATAAGCGCCTCATCTACCGACAAAGATGCGGTCATAGAACTTAATTGCGAGTCGGACCATGCTTGTATAGAGGATTTCGTCTTTCCCACTAAAATAGAGTCATATGTGTATACCAGACCTTCGCGTGTCTCAAAGACATCCTTCATCTCGTAGATGGGTATAGGGGGTGGGGTACACATATTCAACTCCGCAGCTTCCAAGACAAGTTTATCTTCAGTAGATCTCTTCACCATGGAACAATATGTCCTGGCCTGCGCCACACTTAGAGGGCCCTTTATGGGTCTCGGAAAGGGTGACCGTTTCCATTCTTCAGTCGGCTTTCCCCAGTCCATAACGGGACGCATATCATGGAGACCCGTTGGCTGAATATATAGATAGCTCGGCTTATCCACAATATTCCGAGGATCATAGGTGCGCACATCGCTCGCGTGATAGTGATATGTGCGCAGAGTGAGCGCAGGATTCGCCACCAGAAAGCGCTGTTTGAACATTTCCAACGTAATCGCATTATCACATCCACCTTGACCAAAAGGAAAGTTGAGCGCGCTCCAATCCCATTTCAACGACTTTACTACTTTTGCAGAAACAACCCACGTATCCTGCGAATCAGCGCGAGGTCCAAACAATTTCGCAGCTTCTATATCCGCAGAAGTAATTCCCGCCACATCCCATCGAAGAAGAGCGAGGAATTTTGGCTTTGTCGTCATATCCGTCGACCATAGCATTCGCCAACTCTTGTCGTCCAAAAAAATGTCCGCGTTCGCAAAAGCAATAAGAACATCTTCAGGTGCCTCTTCATAGATCCAACGAATGACGTCGGCATACGTGAGACGCTTCCCAATCACTTGCTCCTGTATTTTCCCATCCAAAGGCTGTCCCATAGCTTTCTCATTCAATAAAACGATACGATCCACAAAGGAACATTCGGTATTTTTCTTCAAACACGCTTCAATCTCCTGTTTTCTCTTATTCTTTACAGGCTCGTAGTATTGTGTAACTAGCCACAGCTCCTGCGGCTTCTCTACCGTGGAATGTAATAAAAGCCCCCTATCCGCGCAAAAGTGTGTCCGCTCCTCCGAAGCTACAACGGGAAATGTTCTACCAACATGAACCGACAAGGCAACGAGCGCCTTTGCATCCTCCTTCGTGCCATCCCATGCGGCCCCTGTAAAAGGATACAAGTCATGTATTTCATCTAGACACAAAATGTTCGTCATTTGTAATTCTAAAAGCTTGTCCATTCCCATAAGAGTCACAAGAGCTCGCGTAAGTATAACAATGCGCGCATTGGACCCCTTTCCCGATTCCAACCACTCTTTTACTACCTCTATATCATTTAGACATACAACAATATCTGGAACGAGCCCCGCCTTGCACAGCGCATCTGCTACAGTCGTATCCGTGACTCCCAGATCCCACCGATTCCAACGAGCTGTTTCACTCGGCACCGCGTCAAACCACACAAGGGTTTTCTGATCACGCCACACGGACGTGTCCAGATTTATAATACGTAAATCTTTTCCCGTTTTGGGATTTCTCGCCAGCATCTCTACAAAGAATTAGGGCCCTATACCTTAGGCCATATAAACACCCTAAAATAAAAGTATGTAGATGGAACGCTGTGCTTATTTAGTCAATTCAACACCCAAATATTATTATCTTTTACCACTCCATTTTACTCTTCTAAAACGTTACGCGCCTGGGCTGAAAATGCCCCTTTTCTTGGCAACCGAGGAACCGAATCATCCCACCTGTAAAGAAGTCGCCGCCATGGGTGTAGAGCTAATTCCTCTAGCCAAGGCCGACGCGGGATTCTTAGATTCTCGTCGCGCCGCATTGGAAGTTCTCAAACGCCGATATGAATATGTGCTACCAGTCCAGGAAGACTTTCTACTGGATCGCACGCCCGATTCTACCGCCCTAGAGACAGGTCTTTCGCTTCTAAAACATGCGACGAGTGTGAGGCTGATGCCATGCCCGGGTCCGGGTGGTTTGGCACTTGAAAACGCACCCCAGTGGGCGCACATTCTAGAATCCGATACGTATTCCTTCACATTTCAAGCTACACTTTGGAAAACAGCGGATTGCTGTCATTGGTATACAGCACTCTGTAACAAATTAGAGATTGAGTGGCCACGAGCTACAACGCCGCCCCAGACACGCCTACATATGGAAATTCGGGCAAACTTCGCAGAGAATACTGAAGGTCAGCGATTCTTTCGAGAAGTATCAAAGGGATTACATGTAGGCTGGAGACGGGCCGGGTCATGGTCCAATGCCGTGTATTTGTCGCCATGGCCCTATCGTCCCACAGCAATTGTGCAGGGAAAGCTGGAACCATGGGCGGCCGAGATGGCCAAACGAGAGGGTTTCACCGCAAAGTTACTCCAACCCTAAAAACCTGCGCCCAATCTTACTCGTTATAAACATACCACATCCAGCGGCAATCTGAAGATAAAATATATTACTCTTCTTGGTACAGCAGAGTAAATAGGCCGACAAACCGATAAAAACCAATGAACAAAGCCAGAACAACTTGGTGAACGTATCCATTCTACCTACTACGAAAGAAATGAATTTAAACAAAATGCCTGTTGATACTTCCAGGATATCCATGACCAAAAAGAACCATATAAATTAACACGACGCCGGATAGTAAAATGCTCCTATCTTCTGCAACCACGGAACGCTGCCCTAAACCGTATACCATAAACAAATATAAGAGAAACCCGATAATAACTGCGTGAAAAACCATAACCAATCCACGCTCTACTGCCATTGTATATACATGTATCAGATAATAAATGTATTTAAGGGCCAGTCATGGGAGGAGCATTCCCATCTTGGTTATAGACATGAAGAAATACCGCATTATTCATAGGCGTATAATTATCCATAGTCACTAAATATCCATTACTGAAACCACTCCTCGGGCCGATAAAGTAGGCGCAATAGTCATCGGGCACTAAATTCGCCATAGCCCCTGGAATCCTATGATACAATGTATAATACGCACCATATGCGCCATCCATAAGGGCATTGCTCGATAGGACAGCCGGGTCTAGTTCAAGCTTTATTTGCGAGTTGAAATAATTGGAACTGTATGCATTTGAATTCTGCGAAAGCATATACGCACCCTGGGATGCCTTTTCCAGAATTTGGACACCTCTAGGGGACTGATACTGCACAAAGGTTGAAAACTCCTTCACGAGATTATAGGGTGTGCTCGTGCCAAGATACATGCGCTGAAACAAATAATTCGGATTCACCTCCAAAAACATGCGCGTGGTAGAATTCGGATGAATGTAACGAAGAAACGGGGCGACCGTAAAGCTCACTGTGCTGAAATATACATCGCCAGTGGAATAAAAGTTGGGATACGGCTCTATGGTAGACATTGGCAGATTCTTGCCGGTATTCGGGCTCCAATCCCACCCATATCCATTGTATTCGTCAATATTGTAAAAGGTGGAGAATGGAATGCTGCTTATAAAACTCGCATAGCCGGCATTGGTGGATAGAGTGCTATAGGAATAGCCAGGCCAAGCACGTGCGACCGCAGAAAGATCCGCATACCCCGTCGCACTAAAAGAACTAATGGAGAAGAAAACCGTCCGAAGGTCCGTGATGGTAGAAAGCTGAAGATCTCCCACGCCAATGAATTTCAGCGTAGATTGCGTCGTGGACATTGTAATATTTTCGGCATTTGGCACGGTTTCTGCCGCAAGACGCGATACAAATGGCACAGTGTTTTGAGCAACCAGGAGATTTGGCGCCGCATTGCTAAACGTAAATGTGCTCGTTTGATCATCTACATATGCGCGAAATAACCCCTGTAGCCCTATCGTGCTAAATCTTGCGGCATGACCCACGGTGGATGCTGTTAAAGTGGAACCCTGGGGATCGATGAATGTGTCAAAATACGGGGGCGAAATAGAGCTAACAGAATTCCAATAGGCATTCCCACCTCCGTTGGATATAAGAACATAGGATGCTGGAATATAGCCATTTGTTGGAGAACGAGCATAAATCTGTCGGAGTGTAATGATATCCGTGTCAATGGTTTTTATACTAGCTGCCATCTACCTCTGTTTTAGAATGACAGATTCTGAATTGTCAGGAAATACGAATTGGTAGATGCGTAAAATACATTCATATTGGGGGAACGAAATCCTACATTCGTCAGATATGAAATAGACCCTGGCATCATATGTGTAAGAACATAGGGATTTTGGTAGGCGCCCACTATCTGCGAACCAGGTATAGAAATCTTAAAGGGCTGCTGGTAAAAGTTGGAATATCCATTTACAGAATGTACACCCGCGACCATAGTCTGAAAATAGCTACTGAGATAGGAAGTTCCGTATTGAACATATGTATTCATGGGAAATGCCTTGGATGTCACAGAACCATTCGTAATAGTATCAAATTGGAACGTGGGATAGGCTTCTAGCGTGATCCGGCTCGCGGAAGTAATAATGCTGGAGAATCTGTCCAATTGAAGATTCATAGTAGAAAAAGACAGATTTGAATTGCCTGTAGTAAGTCCCGTCAGAGCGCCATTCTCACCCTTGTATGTAATGGTAGAATTCACAAAGCTACTGAGAAATGTAATAGCTTCCACCGAGGATATATAGACATCTGATCCGTAAATACTCATAGCCCCCGCTCGGTCAATATAAATGTTCTGCTTTGCTGCCTGTATTCCTTGGCTGGTGCTGAGAAGTGTCTGTGTGCTAACATATCCATAGGTGCCGAGTGAAGAAATAAGGCCACATGTAGTGCTGGGAAGATTGGAGCCATATACGACACCGTAAAAGGATGCATTACTCTCACTAAAATATTTCGTGCTCAAAAGATATTGTTGATTGAGACTGTTAAAGTTAATATACGGAGGATCCGATGTCCCTGTTACAACAACGCCGAGATTCCCCCCAGATGTTGTGGGAGGATATAGAATCCCGGCCATAGTACTCGCAAGTGACAGAGAACTTACATAGGATGCTAGTCCCAAGTTTTGGACAGTGCTTTGTAAAGAGAGACTGCTGATATATCCATATGTCCCGAGACCCACTACCGTAGAGCGGGTTTGGGTGTTCAAGCCCACGCAAGAACTTAGTAGAGTCGGAGAGCTAATGTATCGGGAGGATCCGAGGCCGACGACAGTGCTCTGTATGTTTGACATGAAGGATAGAGAACCATTCAAAAACGGTGTCATGGAACTTGTAAGATCGGCAGTGCTAATATATTGAGCAGGCCCCTGGATCCAACTCACAGTGCTTTGAAGTTGGAAGCCTGTAATACTACCCGGTATGCCTCCCAGACCAATCTGTGTAGAAAGAGTGGAATAACTGGTAGCTACTATCGTTGATATGGAAGATGCCGCCCCATAAATCTGTAGAAATGTGGATGGTAAATAGCCAATCTTACTGCCGTCCATGGCAGACTGGCTACTGATTGTTTGAAATACATCCTGCCATACACGTACCCCTTGACCATCGGCAACTTGAAATGAATTTGCTGGATAGGGTGTGTTGGTATTTGAATTGATGGAATATAGCAGACCCTGAAGTTGAATCTCTAAATCATTTGTCCGACTCATCGCGGGTTCTACATCAAGATAAGAATACCATCTCCTGAATAAGTCGCACATCACACTAGAATGCCAGGGGGTGGTGGTTTATTACAACTCGTTGCAATGGGAAAACAAGATGTTTTTTTAACCGGAAATCCCCAAATTACATGGTTCAAAATGGTCTATCGTCGTTATACGAATTTTGCGATAGAGTCCCAGCAGATTTATTTTGATGGCGATCCAGATTTCGGAAAACGTATTACGGCGGTTGTTGCGCGTCGTGGAGATCTTATTGGTCCTATGACATTGGAAATAGTCCTGCCTTATATAACGATGACGGATGGTTCAGCTGGGGCGTATGTAAATACGGCTGGATATGCCCTTATTGAGGAAATTACTTTGGAAATAGGGGAGCAGGAGATTGATAAACAGACCGGAGAGTGGATGCAAATCTGGTCAAGCCTGACAACGACTGCAAGCCAGCGTGACGCTCTGAACAATATGATTGGGCGCGTGGACGGTTTAAACATTCCGAGCGCAGCAGTACCCTCGGGCGCCTGTTCCGTGGGAACTTATAAATACGGTGCTCAGAAACTCTATATTCCTCTCCAATTCTGGTTTAATAAGAATCCTGGTCTATATTTACCTCTTCTCGCAATGCAATATCATACCGTCCGTCTGAATGTGAAACTCCGGGATCTTGCCAGTATGATTGATAATTCAAATATGACAGCTACATGCGCTACAGTTCAACCGGTTCCCGCAAAGATACCCGAATTCCGTTTGTGGGGCGATTATATATTCCTTGATACCGAAGAGCGTCGTAGATTTGTGGCAAATACACATGAATATCTGATTGAACAGATTCAGTATACTCCGAAAACGTCTATTCCCGAGAAAGTGAATACACAGACGGTGCGTATGGAATTTAATCACCCACTTCGGGAAATTTTCTGGGTACTTCGTCGGGATGTCATGGAAACAACACATGAATGGTTTAATTGGGGATCCACATCACTACATGAAGCAGGAATTTCACGAGATATGCTACAAGACGCCGTCTTACAAATAGATGGATTTGACCGGTTTGATACACGCGACGCAGGATACTTTCGCCTCGTCCAACCATTCCAATATCACACCACCACGGATGTGAAGCAATATATCTATCTCTATAGCTTTGCACTCCGGCCGGAAGAAATGCAGCCCAGCGGATCCTTGAATGCAAGTCGCATAGATAACATGAATCTAAATGTAAATCTTCGCCCCGACACTTATGAACCAACACAATTATTTTTTGATAGTACGGGCAAACGGGTTCCAGAAGGTAGCGCGTCTATTGATCCATCAAGGACACAAATAAATCCTGCATATGTTCCTCTTCGTGGTAAATGCAGTATTGTTGTCTATGCAACAAATCACAATGTCCTGCGCGTAGTCAATGGATTCGCGGGTCTACTTTTCAAGATTTAGCTCGGAAGCCTGAATAGCGATGGATAACACAGCCGATCAAGTAGGCGGCTTATCTTTATCAGGCCTATCTTTGCCAAATATACCAGGGTTACCAAGTTTACCTAAGATTCCTGGTCTGCCAAGTTTACCAAGTTCCATAACAAGCAAACTCCCTGGGGCATCACCCATTGTAGCAGCGGTAACACCTCCTGCAGCCCCAGCTACAGGATTGGCCAAATACATTCCATTTAACGTTGAATGGTTTGGTCTTTTTATTCTGGCAGGAGGCATCCCATTTCCCCCCTTTTCTTATCTAGGCTACGGCGGACTAAACCTCTGGGCTACAGGATCGTTAATGTATTTCGCAATGAAAGCCGCCACTCAGGCATTTCTCGTATTTATAAATACATTTGTAAGTGTCTATTATCCCAATCTGTGGTGGGTGGGATATCTTCTGGTATTGAACCCATGGTATGTATTTGATATTCTCCAAATGTTCAGTCCGGCATTCGCGGAAGAGGGATACAAAGTTCCATTTACACATTTTAATCCCGCCAAGCCTGTGGGGAAACCGATGATTATCAATGGTAAAAAAACGTTTGCGGCAGGAAAAGTCACCGGAGCTCTTTTAGCAGCGGCCCTTGTCTTTCTCGGCACCGGCACATATGGCCTATTAAATATGCTACCACCCTCCATTACGGCTGGATACAAGCCGATAGTGAATACTGTATTTGCTGTTTTAGGGGCAATCACCGCAATCGGGGGTGGTAGTTTTGGCATGATGATGCTTCCAACGTTAATAAAAAGCCTACAGTCTAACTCGGCTGAATATACCGCAAGTGTAGCGGCCGTCACCCCCCAAACGGGTGGTAGCTCCGAACTCCCAAGTTTAGACAAGGTCGCGAATGATATTCTGGAACATAAAACTACACACACCGGTGGAGGATCCACAGAGGATGATCTAAGTTCGAATATTTTTCTCGGAACTCTAACCATTGTAACTTTGGCTGGGATCAGCCTCGCGCTCGCCCGGTCAAAGACAGAATCTAGATTGAATGTATAATGAAGTATCTTATGTCTCAAGAAGAGTTTGAAAAGCTCATCGGCCGCCAACCTCTTCCCGAGGGGGAGACACTCCCCCCCTTTACCGTCATCTATTTTACGGCCACTTGGTGCGGAGCATGTCGTCGTCTCAATATGTCCGAGTTGGAAGAGGCGTTTCCCGACGTGAATTGGCTAAAGTGTGACGTGGATCAAAATAACTATACTCCTGGCTACTGCGGTGTGAAATCTATTCCCGCATTTCTTATTGTAAAAGATAAGGCCGTCCTCGGTCCATTCACTTCCAGTAGCAATGACAAAGTGAAAGAATGGATCACATCAAATCTCTAATCTTACAATAAATGAATACGAAAACTGTGAAACAGATTTTTGCAATCGTAGGGTCTTTTATTGTAATATATTACATAAGCATGAATTATGATTCCTTGAAGGAAATCGCCAAGAAATAAACGTATATTAAAATATGGAAACCGAAGCCCCTTATGATACTATCATAGTAGGCTCCGGTATAGCAGGACTCTATACAGCCGTGGAAGTCTTGAAAGCTCACCCAAAGTCACGTGTAGCAGTCTTTGAAAAATACAAGAATCTCGGAGGAAGAGTCTATACATTTCGTCAAACGATTGAAGGAAAAGCTCTTCAATGGGAGGGAGGAGCTGGGCGCATCTCAGAGAATCATACGATGGTTCTGGATCTCTTGAAACATTACAAACTCACATTTCAACCCATGGGCGGGGATATTCAATACAAGGATACATATACATCCCCCTTGGAGCCTGATATTTTTGAATCGGGCATCCCCGTCTTTATGGATATATTGCACGCACTCCCTGCCGCAGATCTACAGAGACATACCATTCGCCAACTTCTCACGCGACTTCACGGGGCCAAAAAGGCGAATACATATCTCATTCGATTTCCCTATAGAGCTGAAGTGGATGTCATGCGGGCTGATATGGCTCTCCGGCTTTTCTCCAGAGAATTCCGAAAGGGCGAGGGATATGGAAGTTGCACGGAAGGACTTTCGGCTCTTATAGGCGCCCTGCGCGACGATGCAACCAAACGAGGTGCCGTATTTTATAGGGAATATACCTTGGTAGATGTTGAAGAAGGCGAGGAGGTGATTGCCACATTTGAACACGATTCCGAGCTAGTTCGTGTAAAGGGGAAACAGATTGTCCTGGCGATCCCTTCCGAGGCTCTCAAACATGTGAAACCATTTGCCAAGTGGCACGTGCTTCGGCATCTTAGCATGGAACCTCTCCTACGATTCTATGGAGCCTTTCCGAAAGAGAATGGGGCCGTCTGGTATGAAACATATGGGGGACGCATTGTTACGTCCGAGCCAGTCCGCTATATTATTCCTGGAAATACAGAGGTTGGTTCCATGCATATGTCGTATACAGATACCCAGGATGCCCAATTCTGGATTCAAAAGCTGAAAACCGAGGGTGAGAAACGGGTTGGAGAAGAAATGGTATCCGAACTACGCCGGCTTTTACAGCCGTCTATCCCTCCGCCCTATTTCGTAAAAGCCCATGCGTGGGATCACGGAGTCACATATTGGCTTCCTGGCGCATACGATCCAGTAGATCTCTCCAAAGAGGCCCTGAGACCTTTTGCAGCAATGCCGAATGTTCATGTGGTAGGGGAATCCTTTTCTTTACGTCAAGGATGGATGGAAGGCGCTCTTGAACACGCCGCGCAGCTTTTAAAACGCCTTTAGAAAACCACACGCATTGGCAGAGATGGATCCATACCTTTTAATCGCAATACTCCACGTGGTTCTTATTGTCCCCTTCCTACTTTGGATCGGCTTCCAGCGCGCAGCAACTCCCGAATGGGTCTATCATGTTCTTTTTGGAACGGGCCTCTTGATTCTCGCCTACCACGGCTTCAAAGCCGTTGGACGTTTTTTCGCGAAATCCCAGTTTCTATGGGTAAATGTGATCCACGTCCTTTTCGTAGCTCCCCTCCTCCTCTGGATCGGCTACCACGCAAAAAAGACAGAGAGACCTGCGTATGATATGCTTCTTATTGTCGCATTCGGCGCGTTCGGGTATCATCTATACAAGCTGGTAATCATGTCACAAACATTTGTGAAGAGTAATGAAGTATAGATGCCCTATAGAATTGTCTGAAGAAGCTCTTTTTTATCCACAGGTAATTCTATACATTGTGAAATGTGATATAAGAATGCAGTATTACTATTACAAACTTTGTCACATGTAGGGCATGTTAAGTTCTTCGTAGCGAATTTCTTAACATCCTCTTCGCAGTGTTTTCGTATATAATGTATTATACGATTCGACTTTGTAAGAGTTTTAAACGGGCAGCAAGGACATCGGAGGTTTGCGGCATCATGGGATGAGTGTCTAGCAGCTATATGTAGCTCCAGAGTTTGAGAATGAAGAAATTCCTTTTTACAGGTGCTACATTGAAAGGGAAGATGCCCCTCATGTTTCTTCATATGATAGTGCATCGTATTTTGATTCTTTTTGGTTGCCTGGCAAATTCCACATACAAAGAGGCCTTCCGCATTTTTCTGATACACATATGGCATGGCGTGATGACATGACTTGTAGCCGATTATTTCAATTTTTTCAAAGGGCTACGACAGGCAATTCGGCTCACCACCTTTTAGAACAGTGAGAGCTGTGCCCGCCGCCACAATATTCCTCCTGTCTAAACCCCGCCTCTGCCTTACAACAAAAGGGATTGTGATTATCCTTTGCATCTTGAGATCTCTGACCGGTTACTGGATCCATATACTGCCCACAATACTTTTTTCCACAAGACCAGCACCATGTCCGACCACATCCAAGACCTATGTGAAATTTATTCTTGTGATCCAAGCCACACGCAAATACATAATCGCACGCGGCATCTTTTAAAGCCCAACGCCCGCACCAGGGACAGCTTTTCGCATCTGTCGTGCCGGATTCCATGTATTTTACTATTATATAATTTTATACTTCTTTGGACGTAAAGAATACGCCATACACACCTACAGGAATGGTTGTTATATTAACACTCGCAATTGGGGAAGATTTCCGGAAAAGTCTGAAAGCGGCTCTTCTGTTCAAAAAGCTATACGCAGAAAAACATGGATATACGTATATCCAGGGAGGTGAGGATTTTTGGGATAGAACGAGACCCATCCCATGGTCCAAAGTGAATTTTGTCCTTGAGAACCTAAAGGTATGGCCCGATGGAACCCTCTTCTTTCTTTCGGATGCGGATGTAATGATTACAAATCACGAGCTGCGATTGGAGGACCATGTTGTGCCATTGCTCCCAGACGATAAAGATCTTCTTATGACGATAGATGCCTGCGGACATCTAAATTCCGGAAACATGCTGATGCGAAATTCTCCTTGGTTGCGTGATTGGTGGAAAAGAGTTGGAGAACAGACAGATCTTTTATACCATATTTGGTGGGAGAATGCAGCAATGATCCGGCTGCTTGAGACAGTCCCCACGGACTTGGCCAAAACGGAAACTACGGCAGAACACTGGAAGTTCAATGCGTATTTGCGCGGACTACCTGGAGAACGCCTATGGACTCCCGATTGTTTTCTCGTCCATTTTGCGGGTGTGTATGACTTGAAAAAGATGGAAGCACTCCAAGATGAAATAATCAAGGGGGGGTGTCCGCGAATTTCTTTCTAACATATAATATATAGAAATGAACTCTACTCGCAAGAACATGACTGGCGGAGCTAAGAAGCCGGCGGTGGGAACCAAGGCCCAGGTCTATCACGGAACTGCGAAGCACACCAGCGGTGGGCTGACTAAGAAGGATCTGATGAAGACTAAGAAGGGCCGTATTGTGAGTCGCAAGAAGCATGCGGCTGGCAAGAAGGCATTGGCGAGGTTGCGAAAGGCGGGCTACAAGGCAAAGAAGGGCACGTTCAAGCTGTTTAGGAAGTAAACAGTTTGCGTCGCAGAATCAAGCTGTTTAGGAAGTAAACAGTTTGCGTCGCAGAATCAAGCTGTCTTATAAGCCGAAGCGCCTCTTAAAATCGGCAACGGATTCATTGAAGGACGGTTTATTCCACAAAATCCATCGGGAAAGTGCCCCAGGAGTATCTGGTTTCGACCACTTCTCCCCCTTTCCCGTGTGACGCCGTATATAGCGCTGTTTTCGCGTAGCATTCTTGTGCTTGGTATAGTTGGACATTCCAGCCGCACCAAACGAAACTATTTTCTCCCGCCCATTCTTCTCAAAGACGGCATCAAACTTCTTTTCAGGTCGGTGGGAACGACGAATTGTTTTCAGCTTCAGAGTCATCTACTTTATCGTGTTAAAAATGCAGCCACTTCTGTGAGAACTGCCGCGGCTTCCTGCGTATCAATATGTATGTTCATATCTACTCCATCCACCGGATCATACCAATAAAGCGCTCCATGTTTATCTGCCTCGCCCTTTGAAGACCAGACTAAACCCACCTGTGAGGCATGAAGCTCTTTCAAAATAGACCGAATACCTGTCGCGCCAGCCTGTCCCATCCGCGCCACAACAGCCGCCTCTACATCCTCTTGTCGAGCTTCGGGTGACCAGAATATCATATGCCAATCCGGATGTGCTGGGGCTTTCTCGCCCACCGCAAGTAAGGTCGTGCCATCCAATCGCGAAAGAGTATTTAATACAGCAGGAGCAGGGTCCGCACCAGCCCACACAACCCGGGTAGGTTTCGCTGCGTGTTGAATATATGTAAGAGCAAGCTTGAGATCCTGAACATCTCGAATATGAAACGCCGCGTCCCATCCGATATGTAGAAGCCAGCGAGGAGCCGTATGCACCCCCTGAAACACGAGAACCTTGCGCCCACGATGTGCTACTTCCCCATCCAACACTGCCATTTTCCCCTTGACAAAATTCTGGACGAATTTTTGATTGGAGGCCACGCAATAGCTATTGGATCCTCGGAGAGATTCTGAAAACCCCTCTAATCTTACCGTATCCTCTGCCATTTCTAGTCTTGCCTCCGAGTAGAGGAAGATCTAGATGGACGCAATTCGCAGAATTATACCCCTTGCCGTCCTATTTATCGTTTGCGATCTTCCGTGGCTATATACTGTAGGTCCATGGTCACAGGCCATGGTCAAAAAAATACAAGGCGGCTCTCCCATGGTTCTACGATGGGAAGCCACACCCCCTGTATACATTGCCCTCGCCTACCTACTTCTTCAAGCAGATAGTATGCTCAATGCGTTTCTTATAGGGTTATGCACGTATGCAGTATATGATTATACGAATTACGCGACACTTACAAACTATGAACCAATGTTTGCAATTGCCGATACATTGTGGGGTGGAATCCTCTTCGTTATCGTCCGTTTTGTGGCGATGAAGCTAAATATCTTGTAAAAAGGTATTCACTCTTTCACGAAGAGCTTCCGTATCTGAAATCCAAGGATTGCGTGGAGGATGTATTTTAATCATTTGTTGCCAGACATACATATACAGGGCTGGAAATCCCCGTATACGATGCCTTTTTGTGAATTCGTAGGGTATGACGCGATTGCAAAATCCAGAATCTAAATATTCTTTATCCGAGAGCAGACCAGATCTGTGAAGTGCCTCAAAGGCTAAAAATAAAATGGAACGGGCGTGATGTTCCGTAAAGGCTGGGTAAAAGGCTGTCGGGACAACATAGGTTAATCCCTCCTTCTCTTGTTCTTGTAGTTTGTGTTTAGGATCACGGTCATCAAAAAATATGATTTTATTTGTCTGCGGGACACGCTTCGATCGTGTAGCCTCCTGAAAAAGTAGTTTAATAGTGGTTATTGTTTTATTGGGCTGCACATATGTATTTTTGGGGATAAACGTTGGTCTATCGGCAGAACGAAGAGGATTCCAATGATCCGCCATCAGCCCTATAAGATTGGGTGAATGATATATATGCTCAATAAGATACTTGGCGAGTTCCATGGAATAGGAAACACTCGTATTTGAATATATAATAACGGATCGTAGCTTATTATTCTTTTTGGCATTTAAAAGTGGGATAAAGATACTGTCTAAATTTGGTCGTAGGACGATATATAGGAGTTCTGTGTCGCGGAGAAGACTATTTGCAAAAATCATACGAGCCCTTTTCAGTTTGGAAGTAAGTTTAGTACTTAGACCGAGTGGTTTGTTTACGGCAGATTGTTCTGGGTTATCTAAAAAATCCGGACTCCACAAGTATGCGAGTTGATTTGTTAATTCAAAGAATCCGAGTGTAGCATCCAAATCAAATGCCACATAAGCCATCCTGCTAGGGCGTGGGAATCTAAAAATTGACTTTTATTTGCGCGTTAGATTTGTTTAAGAATGGAGAAGAAAGAAAATCTTCCGGGTCACCCTATCCCTTTAGAAGGATCTGAATACATAAGATCCATGAACCCGGATCAGAAGAAATTACACCTTATGGCCATTCAAAAACTGGGTTCATCATATTTTATAGAAAAAACAAAAGGATTTCTTTCTTGGAAGGCATCCCGAAAGGGATAAAACATTTTGTTTCTTTTTAGGCACTTTAAACGTTTTTATTATGGGAAAAACGTAGAACCCTAAAACATGTCGTCGTCTCTGTGGGATCCTGCGATGTCGTTAATTGGTCCTACGGGTCAGACTGGAGCAACTGGGCCTACGGGGTGGACAGGGCCTACAGGCGAAACGGGAGCTACGGGAGCTACAGGTCCTACGGGGTGGACAGGTGATACTGGGCCTACGGGGTGGACAGGGCCTACAGGTGAAACGGGAGCCACTGGGGCTACTGGGCCAACTGGCGAAACGGGAGCTACTGGAGCTACTGGGCCAACGGGCCAAACTGGGGCTACTGGGGCAACTGGGCCAACGGGCGAAGCGGGAGCTAGTGGAGCGACTGGGCCAACGGGCCAGACTGGGGCT
>Ga0136644_10001672_pt1 | contig 17469 bp, 7 predicted proteins | sample C_130820_EF_Meta_FD_94780 | JGI IMG/M metagenome (GOLD analysis project Ga0136644, IMG submission 94780) | Freshwater microbial communities from Lake Croche, Canada to study carbon cycling - C_130820_EF_MetaG (v2) (version 2) | ecosystem: Environmental > Aquatic > Freshwater > Lake | place: Lake... | reverse complement strand
TTGCTGTGCCTGTGGCAGCTCCTATGGTAATACTTGTTGCAGCACCAAATAAATTACCCGTAAGAACATTAGCATTGAATACACTGGCAGTACCAGTGCTAGAGGTGGCAATACTTGGACTTGCCCCGTCTACGTTTAAAGTAGTTGCATTATATAGTGTTACTGTAGCATTTCTAATAGTTGCTGTGCCTGTGGTAGCTCCTATGGTAAGACTTGTTGCAACACCAAATGCGTTAATTGTTGTGGCAACAGTATTTAAAACATTCATGCTGGTATTGCCTGCTGCAGCAATTATGTTACTGGTGAGAGTTATACTGCCTATTACAGAAATGCCCTGGCCAACAGTTTGGTTATTTCCAACTATTCTTAATCTTTCTTTTAGAACGTTGGTTGCACTGTCAACCACGCTGAGTGTGATGTATGTACCATATTGACTGCCAACAGGAGCATCTGCATCTGTAAAAGTTTCTGCAGCTTTGAATTGTATGCTTGCTACTGCTGTGCTAAATGTTGGGCTACTTGCACCTCCAACATAACCATATCCCACAGTCTGTAGGATTACATCATCTGCTACAACTGCCGTGGGGGATGTGATTGTACCTCTAGCCCTTCTACCAGCAATAGTGTTGGTACCATTGGTACTATAATTATCTAAATCTAACACAGTAGATGAATTAATACCTGCATTAACTGCATGGAGCAAAGTATCTGTTAGTGGTACAGGGGGTAGGCCACCTGGGTATGTAGCACGGGTAATAGTTTGTAGTGCTGAAGCATTAGGTCCAAGCTGAATGGTGTTAGCACTCATGCCAGTAGTGCTTGTACCGAGTTGATTAATTCTCAATCTTTCTGTATTGTTATTACTACCAGTAGGCGTTACGGTGAATGAGATAAATGTACCTTGATTTGTTGAACTGACAAAATCTTCGGCTGCAGCAAAGCGCATTGAAGCTACAGTACCGCCAAAACTTCCAGTATAATAGCCTCTACCAGAAACTTGTACTAACGTATCGTCAAGGCTTATTTGTGTGGGCGATGTAGCTGTTCCTCTAGCTCTTCTTGCAATAATATTATTATAATATGAGGCTTGGCTACCGTATGCATCCATGTCTAATACTGTGGGATTAGTTTCATTAACTAGATGGAGAATAGTATCGCCTGCTGGTGAAAGAGGCTGACCTCCTTCAACCCCTGTGGCACGCGTAATAGTCTGAAGTGCTGTAGAATGGGGTCCTAGAAATACAGTTCTTGCACTAATACCATGTGAAGATGTAATACCTAGTTCATGAATTCTTAATTTTTCTGAATCATTATTATACCCTTTTGCGGAAGTATTAAGCGTAATATATGTACCGCGATTTTGGGAGGTAAAATTTTCAGCAGCAATGAACTTAAGACTTGAAACACTGGCACCAAAACCACCACTAGGGTCATACCCCCTATTCGATAAAACAAACATCGGATCGCTTGCTTGAGTTGCTGTTGGTGAGAGAGAGGAGCCTCTTGCATGTCTAGTGAAGATTTCTGATCGCGTGCTTCCATCTTGATCGTAATTATCCAGCACTATGCGCGTATTCCCTGGACCTTCATTGCTCAGCTGGACTAATCCATCTGTTAGTGGAGCTCTAAACGTTGAGCCTCTAGTAATATTTAGATTAAATGCAGATAAACCGTTTAGGGCAGAAAGTGATTCAGCAGCAATACTTCCAGAGACTTGCAGCGTTGCACGTGGATTAGCTGTACGTATGCCTACATTTCCACCGTCTACAACACATAGAGCTATATTTCCATCATCAAGAAAATTAGCTACAGGCTGCGTGCCAGTTTGATTTACAATAAGAGCAGGCCCCGTACCCGGATTAGTTATACTCATTGCACTAGTAGAATATATCTTTGCATCTATATACGTTGTATCACCTAATGCAGATAAACTACCATAAATTAAGGTATCACCAGAAACTGTAAGATTATTAGTAATAAACAAATTTTGAATTCTTAAAAGAGCACCTGTAATTAAATTAAAATTAGTAGAGAAAAGATCTCCGTAGACAGATAAATTGCTGTAAACTGTTGCTGTATTATATTCCAAATCAGCTAGCTGGCTGACCATTTTTGTTTGTACTTTGCGCAAGGCCATATCAGTTATTTATTGCATTTATCCATAAATAACTGGTATGCCTAACGTTAATTTTGGTTCGTTTATTTCGACTCAACCCAGAGGAACAGATTTTGTTGTTGGGTATAGAGGTACTTCAGAGACAAGAATAACTATATCAGCTCTTACCGCTTTAAACCTGCCTATTGTTAACACGTTAAATGGTTTAAATTCCATATTTGCTTCTAATAGTGGTAACTATGGATCAGTTTATGTAACAACACGTCTTTTATCTAGTAATTGGAACAGTGTATATACAACGGTGCAGCAGAATAGCGCTACTAACAATAGTCTCTTTGCATCTACCTATACAACATTAAATTCTAATTCTGCGTTGTGGAATTTAGCCTATACAATAGCACTTAATGTTTCTAATACTCCTACCGATTTGCTTGCTCTTTCGAGTTTAACTGTTCTGACTATACAGCCCTCTGTAAATAATTTATCTTTATCTTCTAATTTTTGGAATTCTAATTACACCACAACAAAAACAAATAGTGCGCGGTGGTCTAGTGTATACTCTGTTGTAAGTCAAAATTCTGCTTACTGGGATGTCGCGGTTAATAAATCTAACAGCGCGTTACAAAGAACTGGCGACGCTCTTACAGCGGGTAATCTTACAACATGGAAATCTCTTTCAACAGATTTTACTGAATCTAATGAGTTTGTTTCAAAATTGTATGTCGACGCTTTAGCTATAGCTACTACGATAAGCGGTAATTTTGTACCTGACCTTTATTATACAAAAAACGAAGTTTATAATAAAACGCAAACGGAAAATTTATTAAATCCTGTTAAAGTAAGTGTAAATTTAATAGGTTCAATTAGCGGTACATGGAATAATACTGCTACAGTTGTTTCTGACAATAGTGCGGCGTGGAATTATCAAGCTACTGATATAAAGAGCTTAACAGGTAATTGGCAATCTACATTTAATACAGTTAACTCGCTATCAAGCTTATGGTCAACAGGAATTACCACTCTTATTGCGCAAAACTCAGCTGGATGGGAGAGTGTCGAAACAACAGTAAATAGTAATTCAGCTGGATGGGAGAGTGTAGAATCTACTGTTTATAAAACATCTGGGTTTTGGAACAATACATATACAGATTTAATAACCGTGTCATCTGAACTAATAAACACAAAGCAAAAAGCTTTGTATCTTGAATCTAACATAATAGAGGTCACAGATGATATTGTTATTGACAATACCACACAATCGATTTATGTAAATAAAATTTTACATGTATCGTCTGATGAAAAGGAAATAACCATTACATTTGCCTCCTTACCTTCGACTAATTTTAATTGTAGTCTGGTTAACTTAGGTACTCAAGATGTTGTCTTGTTACCTGCCGATGGAAGTTTAATAAAATCTCCAAACTATAGGATATACGGTAATCAATTTGCAACAGTATCATTATATAAATACAAAAATTATATATACGCCTTAGGAACCGTCCCGGTAACATCGTAATGAATGTTTTTAGTCAATTTCTCATCTTTCCGTTGAGAAAGTTTGAGCCTTTTAGAGATTATGTTTACTATAGTATAGTTGATAGAGATATATATTTTTTTAATAAACCAGGAGAAAACGAATTAGTGGTTACAGGGTTACAGCCTTATACCACAACAGAAAATAAATTTAGCAATTTAATTTTTCCTGTAATTTTTAATAGAGACTTTATACAAAATCAAGCGCTCAATGCAGGAAGACCTTTTGATAGTAATGTGGTATATTCATTAAGCGTTTTAAATTTTAGTAGAGATCAATATTCAAATACCTCAGCTAAAGTATCTGCTAGCTTTATAGATAAAAAAGGTATTATTAGATATGCTGGTACCAATAAACCTAGATTTGAGTATAGTACGGCAAGAGTAAACTTATTATCTTCAACAAGATTCATTCCATCTATGCCTTCTTACAGAATTAATAGATACAATGATGGAAGTATTGACAATATAAATTTAAGCCTTCAGACCATATCTGGGGCAGGATTGGTTGGAGACGGCTCACTTCTGCCTTACACAAGAAGATACTACGGGTGGGAACCTTACTGTGGAAGTCTTCACGATTTGGAAGCATCGGCTGACATACCGGATGATTTAAAAGGGGTAGTTAATAGCTCACAGTATTTTTATTTAAGCACTTGCAATGGGTGCGGAAATTATGATCCAGTTTCGAATTCCCGTAATTCTCCTCTTGCTGTAACTATTCATACAGGTAGCTCAACCATACCAATAATAAGAGCAAGAGACGTTTTCTTTACAGCTAAACAAATTAATGATCAATGGGCAAGATATAGTATTACAGTTCCTTTTGGGTTATGGCCTTGGAGAAGAGGTGCCCCGTACGAATATAGTTATCCTAGATCTAGTTCATTATTTGATAGCTGGACAACATTTGATGTGGGGACTAATCCTAGTCCTTATGCTGTTACATCAGATAATGTACCGGTAATGAAATTATATCTTCTACTTAATCCATATGCACAGATGGGTACGTATTCTTATTGGAGACCTCAATTAGAGTATGGCGACGCTGCAACTAGCTATCAGGATACTGGCTACTCAGTATTGACGGGTGATATTAACACTAAAAACCTTCTACCACCTTTATCCACTATTAATTTTACTGGTGGCGTTGTAAAATGGTATCATTGGTCGCCTACCTATGTTAAGGTTAATACGGACCCCTCTACGCCTTTTGGAACTAATAATCAAGATCCAGCTTATAGAGTTCAGAGTAATTACGCTGGGGGTTATGGGTTGTATGCGGAAGTCCCCATAAGATATCCTGAACCTCCGGAAGCTTATACATCTAACTTATATAGAAATACCGATTTTAGCGGGGCAGAATTAGGAAGAGTATGGTCTATAGATACTGGCGGAAGGGTAACTGATTTTACTAGTATTAATGGTGGTAAAGGTCCTTATTTTATGGAGATAGCTACATCTCGTTTGTGGAATACAACTATAAGCGTAGTATCTACAGGAAAAATTAACGGATGTAATTTTGTAGATTTTAGATGTGTGAGGACTATTACTGATGCAAGTAATTCTAATTACAGCGGGGCTATTTATCTTAGACCAGATTATTCCAGTAGATATATTAAAGCAAAAGTAAATGATATGATGGTGGCAAGCCTATCTTGTCAAATAATAGATGGGCAATTTCCAGGAACTGTAGGTTCTTTAACCAATGGAAAATTTATCAAGCAAATACAATTTCTTGGTAGATCAGGTAATAATTATTTTCCAGGTGTTCTAGCATGGGCAGACAAAAGTATTAGCAGCTCTAATTTTGCTGTTTTAACAGCAGTATCGCTCTCAGCTCAAGCCACTAATGCAGGAATATCTAGAGTATATGTAGAGTTTAGAACTGATACTATACCTGCTGATTCTACTTTTGACTTTACAATAAGAATGTGCTCACCAAAGCTTGAAAAAATTAACGATGTTAATTTAACTCCAACACCGTATTCACCTACTCCTACCAGATATCATACTCTTTCAACACTAACATTTTCGTGCTACGTAAGACAAATTAGCGGAACTGTTCCGCAGTATAGTGCACCTAGTACAGAAAGCGGTATAAGCGGGTTAATTCAACGTATAGGGTTTTTAGATCAAACATCTATCTATAATAATCAACAAATAACTAATTCTATGTATGTAAAAATAGACGGTCCTAATATTTCTGATGGAGCAAAAGTTGCTTTTAATCTTGGCATATCTGATAACAAGTCAGGCAGATATTACGCTACTAAAAAATGGCAAAGATTTTCGTATACAAATTTTTATAATAGAGCTGATAGTACTTTTGATAATTACCCCGACGGTAGATCTATACCGGATGGAAGAGGGTTTCAGTTTTATATAAACAGACTAGACGCGGAAAATGCTACTTTTGACCCGCAAACAACTAGATTTTATTTTGCAGGTTTTCAATCTGAATTTGGATCTAAACCTACAGCATTTATTCCTACAGATCAGGCGCAAACTGGTATTGATAACGACTTGGATGGTATGCTTATTGAACCTAACAGATCAAATATTGCAATACATTCAACCAATTTTACAACCACTTCTGCCGCTATAAATAATGTTGCGCTTTTGCCCTCAGCAATTAAAAGCCCTGATCTATCTAATACATTATCCTTACTTTCTTGTGCTGATACTACTAGTTATTTCTTTTTAACAGGTTGTAATGATGGAATTGCTGGTAGACGATATACAATAAGTTTTTTTATAAAAGTTCCTGATTTTGGAACACAAATAGCTATAACACAGCATCCACAGCATCAAGGTTCCAAAATATCTTTCTTGTATGATATAGGGTTTGGAAGAATTATTGGAATGTCAAAAACTGACACAACAGACATTCTAGCTGTTGAAAGCTATGTAAATAACTGGAAAAGAATTTCCTATACCACTCTTTGCAATTCTAATAACGGAAAACTATGGCCTGGTTTTGGTATTGCAACAGCATCACCCCTAAACAAATTTTATATATGGGGATTACAGATAGAAGAAGGTAGCGCACCATCTTCCTATATACCTGTAAGCGGGTATATAGCTACAAGAGAGAATGATATTTTAACTTTATCAGGAATTAATCTATGGACTACATACGATGACATATTACCTACCACCAATGTATCTGTTAATAGTAGTACTGTTTATGTTGAATCTAAGGTAAAATATGCATACAATTCTGAACAAGTGTTGCTTCAAGTTGAAGATAAAAAAGGGGCTAGATACAACGCTATTACTCTATATACAAATAACCAAATAATATCTTCTTCTATGTTTGACACAGGTATTTCAATAAAAGTACCTACATTTTATTTAAGTGAAACGCTAAAAACTGCTTTTGTGTTTAATAACTCGCTAGATTATTTTGCTTTAGCTTCAAATAGTATTTCAGTTTCATCTAGAAAAACCTACAAATTAGGATTATCGGCATATTACTTCGGTAGTAAAAACTATCACGGATACATACAAAAAATAGTAATATTTCCTGAGCCAATAAATATGAATGATATAAAAACTATAACAACCTAAATATTGTATGGCCATTTCATTTAATACAATTGAGGGGATTAATACAGTATTTCCTATATCTGCCTATGATCCTACGAATCCAACACAAATAAATATAGTTGCAAATTGGGGGGACGGTTCTGAAGAAAGAGTGCTTGCATCAAGATATAAAAATAGAGATAGAGAATATTACTACGAATTCAACAAAACTTACGAATTTCCTGGAACTTTTACTGTAATTTTTTCTGGCGCAAGAGTCTCTAGTACTTTTGCGGAAACTGTTTCGCAATTAGCATCATATGTGGTAACGGTGGATACATTTAACCCTGTAGAACCATTACCTGTATTAAAAGTAGTTGACATATCTAATTATGTAGGGTATAAATTATTTTACTTTAATGTTGATGATGATGGAGTACCTAGATCATGGACTGATAGGCAAATATATATACCAGTATCTTTTGGTACTACAGTAATTGGATTTCTTAGTGCTTCGTATAATAATACATTATCTGGCACTATAGGAGTGTCTTTAACGGCTAATCAAGTAATAAATCAAAACTGGCCATTAAAAACAAACTTACCGTTTGAAATTTTAGAAAAAGATAACACTCAAGACCCACCAGTAGTTTCTACCTTACTAAGAGGTTATATGTATGTATATGAGGCCACAACAAATTCAGCTATATTTTTATAAATAATAAGTATGCCTTTCAGTAATTATTCTGTATCTAGAACTCAACCAGTACCATTAGGTGTACAACCAGCTGAAAAAAGTATTCCTGTTGTAATTACTAATGATGAAGGTGTTACATTAAATGTAAGGCAATCTCAACCGGCGACAGAAGTTGCTTTATCCTTACTAGGTATTCCTAGAGCTGAGACAGCTTTAGGGGTGTTCGCTGATATTACTACTTACGGAATAGATAGAAATATTTGGACATCTACTCCAATAGTATATAATGTTGGAAACAATAATGGAGTTAGATTTCTACAAAATCAGTCAGCAGCTTCTGTAGATGCATCAAATGATACTTGGGCAGCTCTTAACACAAATAGAGCCTTTCCTTATCTACCTGGTCGTGTAAGTTCGGGAACATACGGTGTAAGACATAATTTTGGATTAACTAACTACTCTAATGATGGAGTCGACTTCCCCGGTACTAATCCAATTAGAAAATGGGGAATGTTTACAGATAAAGATGGTTATTATTTTGAAATAGCTGGAGACGGGCAAGGGCAATGGGATAGAACAGAGAATCCTGATCAGGGTGTAGATAAGTTTCATGTAGTTAGACGTACTAGCGGTATTCCTAGAGTATTCTTTCAACAAAATTATCAAAACACTTATCTTTATCCTTATACTAACTTTTATGAGGAATCCGCAGGAGTAGACCCTACATTAACACAACTGCCAGTATTAAGTGCACCTTACATGATCGTTACAGATAGTTTAAGCTGCTTTCATGCGGCTTTACATGATCCTAGATTGAGAACTACTCGCACCTTGGTACCTTGTGCTACTCAAGTGTCATTTGTACATGAAGGTAACATAAAGACATATTATGTAAACCCGGATAATGCATTAATATACGAATATAGAGTGCCTAGGCAATATTTTGGGTTTGATAAGTTGGACGGTAATACAGATACACCCGTTTATTATAGTGATGTGGTTACAGTTAATAATGTTAAGCATTATCCTGGTGATCCAACTGGCGATACTGATAGTAGTGTTCATAAAATTGACTTTAGCAAAACTACCATGTATAAAATTGAATATAGCTGGTACGGAGCCGTAGGAGCTATATTTTTAGCTTATGTACCTGTAGATTCCGGGGATGCTAGATGGGTAAGAATGCATCATTTAAGAGGTTCTAATCAGCTATCCATTCCTACTTTAGGTAATCCGTATTTACCTATAACATATTTTGTATATAATTCTGGTTCCTGGGTAGAGTCTTTGGAGAAATACGGGGCTTCGTATTACATTGATGGGGCAGAAAAAGGAAGTGTAAAGGTGTTTTCTGCATATAATTCTACATCTAAAGTAATAGGTACAGGTACACAAACCGGTTCAGGGGCTAATCAAACAATTCCAACGAGATTTTTAGCAGATAGTACTAAAAATAATACACTATTTTTAAATTTAGATAATAATATTTCACCTAGAATAGTTGCGACCGGAACATATGATCAAATATTTACCTCTTTCTATCAAAACGCATATGTTGATGGAACAGTTTATTACATAGATAATACTGATACTTTTAATAAAATAATTTTAGCTCCTGGTAAATTTTTTATTCAAGAAATTAAAATTTTTAGAGGAACAAACGGCTCTACAAGCACCACGGCACAATTAACAAGTTACGCATTTTTAAATTCAGGAATTATTCCTACAACTACGTGGAAGTCAATTACAGCGGATTTAAAATTTTCTATTCCTCGTGGCTCTCCTCTTGTAAATCTTAGAATGAAGACAAAATTTGGGCAGGCTAATGTATCATCAAAAGCTACTGTGTTTCCTGTAAGATTAAATGTAGGTTTAGATTTACCTGCCAATGCACAAAGCGCTCAGATAAGATTAACAAAAAATCCTGTCTATCCTGACTCCTACTTATCTAATTATGGTACTGATGCTACTGCACAAAGAAATGGTATCAACAATTATTTTGAAACAGCCATGTCAATTGTATTAAGCGCAAACCAGGTTATTCCCTCTTTAATACAGAAAGTACCTGTTGAATTTAACGCATCGCCTGGGCTTTCTAATGCACAATATCTACCGCTTAATAGTTATATTTGTGGTTATATACAAGGTACACCTGGTATTCTGTCCAGAGATTCGACTGGTAAATATTATTTTCAAAGAGCAAGAGAAGGATCACCAGTATATCTATCTGGCGGCCAAACATTTAACCTAGGTATAGACAGTAATTATAGAGGAGTAGATCAATTTATTCTAGATCCAGGCTATACTATAAATGGTGCTGTGTATACATCGCCTCCAACGTGGCAGAGTACAGATGTGTTTTCCGCTGTAGATTATAAATTATCTGAACAAAGATTGTTTTTGGCGAATACAGGAAATAATATAGTAAGTTTTGCCGCTTCGGAAGGCGGAACAGATTATGATTTATCGGATTTCTTTAATTTTAACAGAGAGTTTCTAGCGGGTGCAGGTCTTTCTACAGGTACTGTGTTACAGGAAGAGTTAGCTGTAACAGGGTTAGTTTTTGACCCTAACGAATCAATAAAGGGAGGATCAAACGGTAATGCAATCGCATCTATTACCTGGGAGGAGCAATAAATTTGAGCATATCGCTAAGTGCCTCGGTAGCTTTACCTGGAATACCGCGGTTTTATAAAAAAAACGTTCAGGGGTCTAATAAAAAACCATCTGTAATACCTAATTTTTATCCTCCTGGTTGGGAGGCTACAAAAAAAGGATTATATATTGCCCAAAACGAAAAAAGCGGTCAATCAGAAGTAGAATATACATTATTAGGGGTAAAGAGAGAAGAAAGCAAGAGCATACTCTTAGAAAATGTTTTTATATACGGGGTTGATACTAGCGTATGGAATGTTGCAACTAATTTTTTTCCAACATATAATTTTTATACTTACGGTTATTGTAGTATACTAAATACAAATAGATCCACACCTCGACCCAGCAGAGAATCAACATATTTAAAAGGATACTTAGTAAGAAATAAAAGACTACAGGGTGTACAGCTTCTAGCAAATACTTTAGATGCAGTTTTTGACCCAGATACCCCCGTACAAGCAAAAAATGCTGCTACAGTAAAACTTTCTGATTTGACTGGGTATACAAACGCATACTACTACCCTGTCATATATCATGATGCAAAAAGAAGTTGCGTTAGTATGGAGGGGTGGCTCGAACCTTCTGTAACTCCGTGGTGGTACGATTTTCAGGGCGAATACTGTCAAACTCAAGTGGGTACTTCACCTTTTGACGCAACTCTTACTTTAGAAACATCGCGCGCATTTCGCTATGAACCTGGCAAGGCGATAGTATTTACTATGGGTATAAAGGCTAATTTAGATGGGGGTGTGGGTATACTTAATGGAAACATAGTAAATTCAAGAGCCATGTGGGGTGCAAGAAATGATACTGATACATATAGGTTTGTTTTAGAGGGCAATGGAGCATTTTATGTAGAGCGAGTTACTCCATATGCGGAGACGTATATGAGAGTGGATAGAAAAAATTTCTATGACCCTTTGGACGGTACGGGGGAATCTGGTTTAAATATAGATTTTTCAAAAGTAACAATGTATTCAATAGAATTCTCCTGGTATGGGGCTGTTGGTGCAAACTTTTTTGTTTATGTACCGATAAAAGGTGGTGATTCAAAATGGATTAAAATAGCAAGTTTGACATCATCAAACAAATATACAAGACCTGCATTAAGCAGTCCAAATATGAGATTATTTACTGAAATTTATATTCCTATGGGATGCTCTAAGCCACAAGCTTTAAGTATTTACGGTTCTAGTGTATATATTGACGGTAATTATAGAGATACATTAAAATATTATACCAATTCGGTCTTAGGGATTCCTATAGAACAAAGACCTAAGACCTATGTTACCCTAGAAGTACCAAATTTCATAGACGGGGCAGTAAATAAGCCAAGAAATAATGCTAATGTATTTCCACATAGATTAAACGGTATATCAACAGCAGATACACAAATAGAGTTGTACGAATCTACTAACGGAGGTTCCCCGGATATTACAACGGCATATAGAGAAACGTCTCTTCCTAGTCAGACACAAGATTTATTTGCATTGGTATCAGACGTGCTTAACAATAATAGCAGAAATATTGTTGTTAGTGCTTTAGACATGAATGAATTTGAAAAAATTGATTTTATGAAAAGGGCAGTTAACACGTTTCTCACCATTACAACTCCAGTAACAACATATCAGCCTTTTCTTAATGCTGGCAATGGTAAGACTTATGGAAATTCATTTACTTATGATATAAAAATTCAAAGCTTAAGCTCTCGAGCTAACGATAATAGAATTAATATTATCCTGGATTCACCAATATACCCACCTTTTTCATATTATGGCTCTACAAATACTTCTAATATTAATTTAAGAAACTCTGTTTCGGTTACGTATCCTGTTATTACATCATTTCCTAGTGTGCCAAGCAATTCTATTTTATATTCCCCTAATTTAATGCCTAATAAGCAGGCAATTTTTTTAATGAATACAAATGTAAGAAATAATAGATCATTTTTAGTCACTAAAAAAGCAATTAAAAAAGGTACATTTAGTTTTGATACTGATATCTCTACCCAAAGCTATGGTAGTGTTGGTTTCTTTGCAACTTATGGTATAATTTCACAATCACAATACGAAGTTATAAAAAACAACAACGGATTTTTAGACGAAATAAACACAAATAATTTAACGACTGTACAAACTGTATCTACCTCTCCAATAAATGAATTTTTAAATAATAGTGAGTATTATTTTGATTGGCGCTACGGAAAAGGGGGGACTGGAGTATGGCCACCGTCTTATGGATTTCCGTTAGTGCTTCCTTTCTGGAATGGATCCGATTGGGTATATAATGAAATACCTGGTTCTAGCGGTCCATATTCTTACTATGGTACATCGACGACTAATCCGTTAATTCAGGGTATTAGAAATAAAAAAGACGTAAGCACGTTATTGGATGAAGGATCTTTTACTTTAAATGTTGATATAAGAGATCATAATTTTTATTTTTACGGGTCACAAGCACAAATAGTCTCTGGGCCAAATAGTAACTACACCTATGTAAGGGTAAAATTATCTAGTAAAGATTTATTTTCGCTAGAAGATGAAATTTTAACTAACAATTTATATAATTTTAAGCTTTTAATTTATGGTCATAACGGTCAAATGTTTGATTGCTTGGCTAATAGAACAATATATTCACCTGCAGGTAATTGGAACGAACCTAATGCTATATTACAACCATTAATATTTGGATACGGTACGACTTACAGTATGATAGACGCAGCTCTGGACGAAGGAGGTTCCATTTTATATACAGTGGCGTTTCCAAAATCTTCTACCCAAGCTATAAACGCTTTTATCAGTAAACCCAACGTAGCTTTAAGATTTAAAACAGTATTTTTGAGAAATACTCAATATAGATCTCCCGCATCTATAAATTATTACGAAAGAAATGCAGGGTTATGGTATGGAACATTTTTTATTAGTACAGTGGAGCCAGTTCATTTGTTTGTATTTTTGCACTCAAAAGTAAAATCCGCAAACAATTGGCCGCAACAGCTAATGCAATCAACCGATCCAATTTCGAGACCTATGCTAACAAATTTACAGCTTTACAATGCAACGGAAGAGAACAACGTTATTTTACCAGAAACTCCTTCTGTTGATTCATACAATACAACACTTGTAACGACATTAACTAGCACAGTAAATGGGGTTCTAGATAATCTTCCGCTTGTAAATTTTAATATGGAAAAAATAGTTGGTGTTAATACTTATGTTGATTCTTCTACTTCACAAGTTTTAAATACTAGAGAAAAAATAAAACGATTTACTTTTAGTGTTAATAAAAATATTCCTTTTACTTATGATTTAACTTCAATTTACGGGTCTGGAAAATATATTTTGAATTCTCAAGCTACAAGTATTTTAAATAGAGACTTCAAGAGATTTTTTGTTGCGGCTAGAACAACAAAAGATGAAAGTTTCGGTACACCGTGGACTTTCTCGGTCAACGGGCAGGTACCAAATGTTAAAACACCTTTTGCAATATTAAATCCAATAGGTACGGCAATTGATGCGGCTAGATTCTATATTGATACAACTAAATCTGGTAAAAATGTATATTTACAAAACGTACTAAAGACACCTTCCATAAGTGACGCATATTACATATGGTCCATTTATGCAAAGCCATTAACCCCAGCTCTATCGGGTAGATTTGTAATTTTTGAATTAAAAACAGGTGAATCTAATGCATCACAAGCGTGGAGAACTGTTGCTTTTGATATTATAGATAATAAGATTGGATTTTTTAATTGTGCAAGCCAAAATTTACCGAGTATACCCAATAGTACGTGTAGTTGGAAAAACAATTATGATAATATAATAAAAAGTAATTTAGGGTCTACAGCTAATCTAGCAGCTAATCTAGCAGCAGACACAAACTGGTTCCCGGCAACTGCTAGTAGAGCAGGCTATTCGAATATAAAAGGTTATGCCAATTTAGCTAATAAAAATAATACACGCTATGTAGTAGCAGCACATATAGAAGATGTGGGTGACGGTTGGAAGAGGTTAAGCACATGCACTTATTACGGTAATAATCATACAGATAATATAGTCTATATTGGTAATTATACAAGTACGCTAAATACACGAGCAAATATATCATTATGGGGATTTAAAGAGGAGATTGTACCTCTACAGACAACTGTAGATGTTTTAAGTGGATGGTACCCCTCTCCCTACAACCCTATAGGCACTGGTTTAATATCTTTAAACTTAACAACAGGAGAACAACTATAATGCCTTTAAGTGGTTTTTACATGCGGTTTTTAGATGTTAGTAAGCGTGATAATTATCCAAATATTGTTATGCGAGAGGGGTATTTATATGAAATAAATAATTCTCAGCCATCTGAAAGAGTAACGAATACTAATTTACTCTGCGCAATAACAACTAAAACAACAAGCGTTAGTACATACAATACATTAAATGCTGCAGTAGTAAATACAGCTAAAGAGGCGGTAAGAGCATACGATACATTTAAAGCTGTCTATGCTTACTATGATATATGATGAATATTAGAAATTTTATAAAATATGCAGGGTGCAATTCGTTTGATATTTACTCAATAGATTCATCAACTTCTTTTTATTATAATAGAATTTTAGGCAGGCCCTTGTCTGGCGGACAGTGTATGAGTAATTTTTTAAATATGTACGGTACTTTGGGAGGGCTATTTGTTGATGATACAGATGGTTCTATTGTAGGTCTTACCTGTAGACATGTATGTGATATAATGAAATACATTGGAATACGATCTTACGGTAAAGAAATAAATTCACCTGTAACACCTCCACGGTTATATCCGCTAAATTATGATTATCTTAGAACAAGATTTACCAGTCTTAGTGATAGGCTTTGTCAAGATTTTCGTATAAATTCAGATACTGTTGTTTATAAGGATCAATACCCTAATAATTATAATAGAGAGTATGCAGATATAAAATATGTTAAAACATATAAAGATATAAACTATGAATTGGTTACGTCTAATAGGACAGAAAAATCTCGAGATTTAACTTACACTAGCGGTCCAGAAGACGAAATTACTATACCGGTGCAGCAGCCTGGTTACCCTCTGACAAACAAAACAACCTATGCTGATTTTATGTCTGGGTTTAGTGTACCAACAGCATCACAGAATAATTTATTAAAAAGAACATATCCATACACTATAGGTCATATAAAAAGAGTTGCTTCTCTTATTACTGATGAAAGATTTTTTAATGAGATAGATACTGCTGTAATAGCTATAGAAAAATCCCCTTATGGTGATACTGTTTTAGATGAAAATTCATTTAAATATATTGGCTTCAATTATAATGGACCTGTATTATTTGCAACTACAGATGAAATTAATTCATTAACTTTTGAAACACCTTTATTTATGACTGGTGCAGGTACAGGACCTGTTGGATCATATGGAACTATACAGCCTTCGTGCTTAGATATATCTTTTGTTGATTATTATAGTTTTATAGCTGCTGAGGGTGTTAATTATTCTAATGGTATAATTTTTAGCGTTTATGATAAAGAAACTGGAAGAAGCGGTGTTGTTTCTTTGTCTTCTCTAGAAGGAAATAGCGGTAGTATGCTATGGGCTTTATTTAATTCAAATAACCCTACTACTTCAGCGTGGAAAATTATAGGTCAAGTTTTTGCATTTAGTAATGAGACCTCACCTCTATATGGATATGCTTGTAGAATGGATAATATTCAGAAAATCTTAAAAATATCTCCTTGGAATGGTGAAAACATAAAATATAACCCCAGAGCACCTAAGCTTTTTACATCTTTCTCTATAGACGAGGCAGTTACAAAGTTAAACAGGATATGTTTCAGAGTTAGTAACACTCTTGGAGCATCAGCATCATATAATATATCTACTGATCAAACCGTACAATTATCTGGAGGCTATAGAAATACTGTAATTCCAGGTTTTGCTACATATACTCTAGCTTTCTACTTAGATAATAATTCCGAAACTATTGAGTACACTGGGCAACCTATCACGTACGGCTATAAATACTAATACATTATGCCCATCGAACTGACGACAGCTAATGCCTTTGTAAAGGATGAAATAAGACAAGCTCTAAGTGCAGCTCCTGATAGATCTGCACAATGGGACGTGGCATATAATAATATAGGTAAATTTGACTCGGTATCTACAGTAGTAGCTAAAAATTCGGCTGATTGGATAGGTGCTTTATCTACGGTCAGATCATTTTCCGCTAGTTGGGAAGAGAATGATCTTATTACCCCGTTGCAGACCGCTAGCGGGTCTTGGAATTCTGTATTTAGTACTGTAAGATCTAATAGTGGTGGATGGGAATCAGTAGAAAGTACTGTTTATGCTAATAGTGCAAGTTGGAGTACAGCTGCACTAGGTTCAGTAACTCAAATAATAGCGGGGACTAATATACAGTTAACCCCGGTAAATGGTTTAGGCAATGTAACGGTTTCTACAAATGTTAACACTACAAAATATGATTCAGTGTTTACCTCAACGAATACAAATAGTGGTAAATGGTCTTCCGTATATTCAACGACCAATGCTAATAGTGGTGGATGGGAATCAGTAGAAAGTACTGTTTATGCTAATAGTGGTGGATGGGAATCAGTAGAAAGTACTGTTTATGCTAATAGTGGTGGATGGTCTTCCGTATATTCAACGACCAGTGCTAATAGCGGTGGATGGTCTTCCGTATATTCAACGACCAATGCTAATAGTGGTAATTGGTCTTCCGTATATTCAACGACCAGTGCTAATAGTGGTAATTGGTCTTCCGTATATTCAACGACCAATGCTAATAGTGGTGGATGGTCTTCCGTATATTCAACGACCAGTGCTAATAGTGGTAATTGGTCTTCCGTATATTCAACGACCAATGCTAATAGTGGTGGATGGTCTTCCGTATATTCAACGACCA
>Ga0136644_10001671_pt1 | contig 17477 bp, 15 predicted proteins | sample C_130820_EF_Meta_FD_94780 | JGI IMG/M metagenome (GOLD analysis project Ga0136644, IMG submission 94780) | Freshwater microbial communities from Lake Croche, Canada to study carbon cycling - C_130820_EF_MetaG (v2) (version 2) | ecosystem: Environmental > Aquatic > Freshwater > Lake | place... | reverse complement strand
TTTAATATCTAAAACAAAGGTTTATTATTAATAACTGCTACATTATCTTTTAATACTGTGTAATTTACTCCGTATTGAGAAAATAGGCTATATTTACTCTTACCATTTCCTTGCATGTACCAATTCCAAGCGGTTTGTGGATCAACTGCGGATTGCCATTTATGAATTAATAACGCAGATGCACTCCAACCAGATCCGGCAGAACCATTACTTCCTGATTTAAAAGATGTAACTGTTCCTGAATTTCCTAAATACAAAGGTGAGGCTGTTGAATCTGGAGGTTGCATAGGCATAACAACTGTTGTTGATCCACCTGTTGTATTTTGATTTACAATTTGATAGGATGTTACTAATTTACCATCTAAATAACAGTCTAGATATTGATTATCCATACTTAATATAATGCATACCCATTTTTGTAGTTGGAAACCGGTTGCAAGTTGTACAGTTTTAGTACTACCATCAGATAATGTAATATCGCACTTTAATGTTGGCGTACTTCTATCTAAATATAATCTAAAATTACCTTTACGATACATAATTGTTTTTTCTGTATTTGGATCCCAATTTTGAACATATAACCATACTCCGTACGCATAACTAACACTTGTCGCACCTGGTAAATTATCACCAGCTATTGTGGGAATAGATTGTGTGAAATCAGCCATAGGAACTAATGTAGTAGAATTACTAGTTATGTATAAAAATAATAAATAAATAAAAAAAATCAATAAAATTCCTAAAATTATAACAAGTGAGTTCATTTGTATATCTAATACTCACAAAATAAATACAGGCGGATTTTTATACATTAATAAATTATAAGTTCTTGTAATTTGTGTTGTTGTTAAATTATGAGGGTAATATCTTACATTACAAATTGCTCCATCAATTCCATTATTGGTGCCTACGCTTATATTATCACTAATTTTATAAGTTGGTTCATTATTATCGAAAGCAAATGTCCTAACTAATTCACCATTTATAAATAAGTCGACTTTTTCAAAAGTATAATTAAAAACAAAATTATTCCATTTTTGATTTGGTAACGTTATTTCATAAGTTGCAGGTCCTTTCGTATTATCCGTAAAATAAATTATGTATTTATCTGGTTTATTATCATTTGCATTATTGATATAAACTATTTTAGGTTTACCATTTCCGCAATCGAAAATGGGTGTCTCCTTTGCATACTCAATAAAATTATTTGAACGCACATTTAAAAATATCCACATCGAAAATGCATAATTCTTATTATACACATTTTTCACATTTTTATTTTCCAACCCAGAATCTGGTACTCTTAATATATTATTTGTACCGATTACTTTATATATATCCAAAAACGCACCGTTTTCCAATAAAACAATCCCATTTTTCTTATCTATATTATCTATCAATTTTGGAATAAAAATATACAATAGTATTAATAAAATTTCAACTACAAATAATATATAAATGATTTTTGCTGTAAGTTGAAACTCTTTCATTATATATCTAAAAAAATCAATTAATAAACATGGAATATAGAAAATAAAATAAACTACAAATCCACTCCAACCTGTAAATGATTTAAAATAATTACCTAGCATATAAAAAATCATAGCCAACCCTATCAAAACTACTAACGCCACTAAAAATCCAGATAAGTATCCAAAAAGTTCAAAATAATTTGCATTTAATTGTGAGTAAAAATAAATAGTAGATAAAAAGATTAATACGAATAAAAATATTCTGCCCATTATCATTAAGGACCCTCCATTTTCGTTTGAACTAAAAATTGGTACTGCATAATACATCATGGCTAATAATGGTATACATGTTATTAAAAGATAAATATAGGTATTTGTTGTTAATGATGTTGGATCTGTCGATGAGTAATATAAAATAGATATTATAGCAGCGATTACAATAAATACTAAACTATATTTAGGTATCAAACTTACATCAAAAGCTTCCATTATAAATTTATTAAGTTATATATACAAATATTATATTATAATTCATCTCTAACCTATTCGGTGTTCTGATTTTTATTCCTAAAATATTAGGTTATAACCTAATATTTTTTTCTTATTTTTAAATAAACATATGATTTTAGTAATTCGAGGTCACATTCGTGATTCATTTCAGGATTTAGAATTATTGAATTTAGTAAGATCCATTTATAATATCCATCCTACAAATATAAGGATATTTATTCATACATGGAGTATTTATTCAAAAAACATAAGTTGGAGGGGTGTTGAAGTAAATAATGAAGTTGTTACCAAAGAAAAAATACTAGATTATTTTGAAGAAGTAAAACACATAATTGAAGATATCCTTATCGATGATGATTCAACTATTGAACACGTTGGTAATCTAGAAGGGAATGTAGCTAACGGACATATGCCAGTTATTGGATGGAAAAATTACTGGTATGGTAAATATAAAATACTTTATCATATTTACAATAAATTTAGAGATAGAAGTGAAATGGTAGTTAACTTTCGGTTTGACGTTCTTAACAATAGTAATAACTTTGATATACCGCTTATTTGTAATTTTGTAAAGCAAAATATTGGAAGGGAATTCAAAAAGAATTATTTTTTTAGAAACGAGATCGAATATTTTGGTTGCGATAATATTTACATAGGCAACATTTATACTATGTACAACCTAGCATATATCTTCTTTTACCATATGGATGATATCTTACCACAATACAGCAATATTGTGAATCAAGAATTTATTGTTTTTAAAGTAAATAATCAAGTATTTTGAAATACTAAAAAATATATATACATAAATTATAAATGACAGAAATAAAAAATGATGCTATTGAAACATTTATTAAGGAGGCAGGTAGTAACAATCCTGGGAAAATAAAACTTGCAAGTCTTATACAACATTTTAATAGGAAGTTTATTAGATATCTTAATGAACATCATAACACCGGTCTTGTTATTCCGATTGCTAATTTGGATAGGATTAAAAAAATAGTAATTAATAACGTTTATTATTATAGCAATATAGAACCTTTTACTGAGTTTAATATTCAGCATACTAAAGAACTTTTATATGTTTTATTTCAAGAACTTTCCACCAGCTATTATAAAGATAAAGAAAGTTATCCATTTCTAATAAATCTGTTTAATAAATTTTACAAACCATCGAAAAATGAACCTGGTAATTATTCTGATAATGTAAGATCAAAAAAACAGGAAGAAGCAGATTTAAGGTCTAGAAGAGCAGCTGAACAAAGAGAAAAAGAAATAAAAGAACAGGCTAGAGAAAAATTAAATAAAGAACCAGCAACAAATTTTTCAAATTCATCGAAACATGAACCAAATAATTATTCCGAAAACGTAAAATCAAAAAAACAGGAAGAAGCAGATTTAAGGTCTAGGAGAGCAGCTGAACAAAGATCAAAAGAAATAGAAGAACAGGCTAGAGAAAAATTAAATAAAGAACCAGCAACAAATTTTTCTACTCCATCAAAAAATACGAATACAAATAAAATAGATTGTCCATCAAATAATATAGACCCTCCTACTCACTGTCTAAAACCAATTGATTATAAAAAACAGATTCTAATTTTTCATCCAGATAAAAATAGTGGTTGTAAAGAAGATGCTACTAAAAAATTCCAAAAGTTAACTCGTTGTTCATCAGCAGGTAAAAAAACGAAGAAGAAAACTAGATCTAAAAAAAGAAGAAGTAAAAAAAACAAAACACGAAGACGATCTAAAAAATAATATATTTGAAATTAGCTTCAAATATATTACAAATTCTCAATCGCAGTTTTCTTGCCATGGCAATCTCTACAAAGTGCTACTAAATTATCAATATGGTTACTTCCTCCATGTTCTAAACGTATTTTATGATCTACTTCAAACCAAGCAGGTAATTTACATCCGCAATCCCCGCATTTCCAGTCTTGGCTTGATGCTACATATTTCTTCTTTGTTTCGCTCACAGAACGTTTGGTCGCTTTCTTTCCTGATTGAAGCATTCTGTTTTCGGATACTGTGTGATTACTATTTGGCATAGGTATCACCGGATAATTATATGCGTTCTGGCCTCTTTCAGAGCCACCACTAAAATCTTGTTTGGATGTGAAATCTAAAATAGGTGATATCATATTACTCGTATTTCGATCTATAGGTAAGTATTTTATATAATCGTTTGTAGTGGAAATCACTTGTTGTGCTCGCATCGGATTTCGTTTTAATAGAATGTATAACATAAATGCACCAAATGCAACTCCAATCATCTGATAATACTTCTTAAAGGATAATAGTTTTTTTAATACTTTACCTTCTGTGTATATGTTTGCGATGATTAATCCTGCTATTATAAATATAAGAATTTCTACACGCATATTTGTTTATTATTTACTATATTCAGAGAAAATTAACTTTTCACCTCCAAAAATAATAGATAAAAAACAGTAACACCAAAATCAATATAGCATGAATAATATGTTTTCGCATGTTTATTTTTTCGGATAATATAACTGCCTTGGGTTTATATTCTGCACGATACTTTTCTAAAGACATAGGTAAAGATAACTCCTTTTTGCCTAGCATCACATTGTACTTATTATGAATAAAATGTGTCCATCTCACGAATGAATCTCGATTATCTAAATATGGTTTTACTGGATATCGATCTAATAACTCACCGAACTTATTTCCCATTTCTTCTACTGGTATAAATAACGGCATATTGGTTATTAAATCGTAATATTTACGTTTTGTAACCTCATTTGGATGCATAGGATAAGATTCAGCTACTGTATGTAAGAAGAACCAATAATGCGCCCCCCAAATTGTTGCGTCAAATCGCATTCTAATATATTCAAAATATAAATATATAAAGATTATTACACATATTAATTCAGCGTTTATGAATAATAATTATTGTAACAATTGTGGAAAACCTGGACATTTATTTCATCAATGTAAATTACCTATTACAAGTTTCGGTATAATCGTATTCCGTATTTATGAAAATAATATTCAATATTTAATGATACGAAGGAAAGATACATTAGGTTATATTGATTTTATGAGAGGCAAATATTCAGTTTATAATAAAGATTATATTTTGAATATGCTAAAACAAATGACTATCGAAGAGAAGGAATTATTAGGTAGAGGTGATTTTAATTTATTATGGAAACGTATTTGGGGGGATGAATATATATCAAATCAATACAAATCTGAGGAAAATATTTCCCGAGATAAATTTAATACTTTGTATAATGGTGTTATGTTCAAAAATGAATTTTTTACATTAAATATGTTAATTGAAGATAGTAATAATTATGATACATGGATCGAACCAGAATGGGGGTTTCCCAAAGGTCGACGTAATTATCAAGAAAGTGATTATGAATGCGCATTACGCGAATTTCAAGAAGAAACTGGTTATAATACAAAACAGCTAAAGAACATTAAAAATATATTACCATATGAAGAAATATTTACCGGTTCAAACTATAAATCTTATAAGCATAAATATTACTTAACTTTTATGAAGTTGGAACATAGTTTACAAATAAATAATTTTGAACCAACAGAGGTTAGTAAAATGGAATGGAAGAGTTTTGAAGATTGTATGCAAAGCATACGTAATTATAATTTAGAAAAAAAGAGAGTATTAATGAATATTAATGAAACTATAAAATCCTTTCGGTTATTATCTTACCAGTGATGCAAACCTAAAAGCTTTGCTTACATCTGACCCTTCCTTTTACAAAAGGGCTTTATTTAGACCCTTTCCTTTACTGTACGATTATTCTGAATAAATTATTATACGTATAAAATAAATATACGTATAATTTAAGTACAATTCTAAATGCCAAAAGCAGAAACAAAAAAGGAGAAAAAATCAATAAAAGTTTCACCATCTAATACTACTATAAAACGAGGTAGAGGTAGGCCCAAAAAAGTTGTTAATCCTATAGCTTCTACTATTATAAATAGCGTATTTGAATTTCATCCACTTACTGGTATAAGTAAAGAAAATCAAGTATTAAAGGAATTATTAAAACCTCGTGAAGAACAACCCGATATTCTTACTAAAACAAATAAACTAATTTTAAAGCCAGATAATAGTGAAAAATACATTTTAGATATCTTATCAAAAAGTAAATGTAATAAAAATTATCAGCATTCAGAAGAAGAACAGGAACGTTATGATGAATTAATAAAATTACCCGTTGCTAGTAATAAGGAAGGGAAAAATAGTTTAAAAAAAATATTAGCCGAATTAATTCATGTTCCTATCGAAACATTAAATAGTACTCGAAAATATGGATTAGCATTTCAACCTGATTTTATTGCAGTTATTCTTTGTTTAGAAAAACATTTACAACAAATTGGAATCCCTGATCAAGATGCGAATCCTGAACCGATTATAAATCAAGAAGAAAAAGAACAGGAACAAGAAAAGGAAAAGGAACAGCAACAAGAACAGGAACAGGAACAGGAAAAACCATCAAAAAATATACCAGAGCAACTTGATCTTACTTCCGAAGAACCTAGAAAAGTATTCGAAGAAGAATCTCTAGATACATCGGAAGAGTTAAAGGATAATGCGACAATCCCAGATATAGATTCTATTGAAACAAACGAAATAGAAATAAAACAAGAAAAACAGCCAGCGCCTGAAAATATTGAATCCGTGGAATATAATAAATATTTAACAAATAAGGAAATTCAAGAACATGCAAATTTAAAAGAAAATATTGATTATGATTTTTTATATCCTGAAATAAACGATCCAAAATTTAATATTAAAATTGCAAAACATAAAGAATTTAATGAAACAAAATATGACGGAACCATTTATGATATCGAAGAACATGCAAAAAAGCTGTGTAACTCGGATTTTGAACTAACACCTCACCAACTTTTTGTTAAAAACTTTTTATCTCTACAAACACCTTATAACTCTTTATTATTATACCACGGATTAGGTACAGGCAAAACTTGTAGTTCTATTGGAATTGCTGAGGAAATGAGAGCATATATGCGACAAGTCGGTATTACACAACCTATATTAATTATAGCATCTCCAAATGTTCAAGAGAACTATCGTTTACAGTTATTTGATGAACGTAAATTAAAACTAGAAGCTGGATTATGGAAATTAAATACATGCATCGGCGAATCTTTATTGCAAGAAATTAATCCTACGAATTTAATAGGTGTTCCAAAAGATAGAGTGATTAGTGAAATTAATGGAATTATTAATAAATATTATCGTTTTATGGGTTATGTAGAATTAAGAAATTACATTCAACGAGCCATTCAATTACCTACTAGTTCTCGATTTTCCAGCTCAGAGCTAAAAGAATTAAAAATAAAGAAAATACAGAAACACTTTGATAATCGACTCATAATAATTGATGAAGTTCACAATATCCATATATCTGAACAAAATAAGGAAGAGGGTAAAACAGCTACATTATTGATGAATATCGCTAGATATACAAATAGTATGCGTCTTTTATTATTATCTGCTACACCTATGTACAACAGCCATAAAGAAATCGTATGGTTAACAAATTTAATAAATATGGTAGATAAGCATAGCACAATCCGAGAAAGTGATATTTTTGATAAAGAAGGTAATTTTAAGGAAAAAAATGAGAAAAATCTTGAAAGTGGTCGAGAACTTTTGACGCGTAAATTAACAGGGTATGTTTCTTATGTTCGTGGTGAAAATCCGTATACTTTCCCATATCGAATTTATCCTGATATTTTTTCTCCTGAAAATGCTTTATCAACATTACTTAAAACTGATAATTACCCTACCATGCAAATGAATGGTCGTGAGATTGAAGGTACCTTAGAAAATATTCCCGTTTTTTTAACAGAGATAGGTGAATATCAAGCAAAGGGTTATGACTTTATAATACGTCATATGCGTAATAAATCAAATAATCTAGTTACAAAATTCGGTGAAGAAAGAGAAATGCCTAGTTTTGAGAATATGGAATCTTTTGGCTATACCTATTTATTAAAACCTCTAGAAGCATTAGATATTGTATTTCCAAATAGGGATCTTGATGGTGGCACGGTTTCTATAGAATCCGATGAGTTCGAAGATCAAAAAAATGATGAAATCGTAAACCAATTTATTGGTAAAAAAGGGTTATCAAACACTATGAAATATACTGTACAGAAATCTCCTTACCCAAATGTCTATGATTATGAATATAGACCTGAAATATTGGCGGATCCAAATCATGGACGTATTTTCCATCCCGATAAAATAGGTAAATACAGTAATAAAATAGCAAAAATTTGTGATTGTATTAAAAAGGCAAAAGGAATTGTGCTTGTTTATTCTCAATATATTGAGGGTTCAATCATACCATTAGCATTAGCATTAGAAGAAATGGGTCTCACTCGTTTCAGTTCAACAAATTATATAAAACCTCTATTTAAAACTCACCCTACTGAACAGGTGGACGCTACTACTATGAAAACAAGATCCCAATTTCAACAAGATAATGAGTCTGGCGGGTTTTCTGCTGCGAAATATGTAATGATTACTGGAAATAAAGCATACTCGCCAAATAATTTGGAAGATATTAAATACGTTACAAATCCAAATAACAAAAATGGTGAAAAGGTAAAAGTTGTTATTATATCCAAAGCCGGATCTGAAGGATTAGATTTTAAATGCATACGTCAAATACATATTCTAGATCCTTGGTATAACATGAGTAGAATTGAACAAATTATTGGGCGTGGAGTACGTAATTTTAGTCACTGTATGTTAGAAGATTTTAAAGAACGAAATGTAGAAATCTATTTGCATAGTACTATTCCTAGAAACGATGAAGAGCCTGCTGACTTATACATCTATCGTTACGCAGAGAAAAAGGCAAAATTAATCGGAAACGTTACTCGAGTATTAAAAGAAATATCCGTAGATTGTTTATTAAATATCGGACAACATAATTTTACTATGCAACAATTAAGCAAATTAGCGAATAATAAAAATATGAAGATTAGAGTATCAAGCAAACCCGATTTAATTGATTTTGAAATCGGAGATCGTGATTATTCTGAAATATGTGATTATTCCGAATGTCCAACAGATTTTAAATGTTCTCCACATGCTGAAATAAATGAAATTAATAAGACTACATATAATGAGGATTATGCAAAAATGAATTATTCAACAATCGTGAAAAGAATTCGACAATTATTTAAGAAACAGATCGCGTATAAGCGAGAACAATTAATTCAAGAAATAAATATTTTGAAACCCTATCCAGAAGATCAAATTGATTTTGCATTATCGCGATTTATTAATAATAAAAACGAATATATTTATGACGAATATGGCCGTTCGGGATATCTAATTAATAAAGATGATTATTATATTTTTCAACCTATAGAAATTACAGATGAAGATTCATCTATGTTTGATAGAACTATTCCTCTTGACTATAAACGTAGTATTTTAGATTTAGAAGTAGAGAAACCCAAATTACAGAAAGATGTATTTGATGAAAATATTACAGACGAGCATGAACTTGTTAAAACAATTTATAATAAAACAATAGAAAATCTCGAATCTATGTTCTCTAAGATTGAAGATGCAAAAACGAATAAAGAAACAAAAAAATTAACCAAAGAACCAAATTGGTATATTAATTATGGATATGTTCACGATATTTTAATAGAAAACCATAAATTGGATGAAGTTTCGTTAAATAAACATATTATATACCATTTCTTAGACACACTTTCCTTACAAGAACGTTTAAATATTATGCGACTTTATTATTCTGGTGAGAAGGACTCGTATGATTCAAATGAAGAAATTATAAAAGGATATTTTAAAGAAAAGGTAGTAAAAGTACGGGGTTATAATTCCGTATTTCTAGTATCCGATAAACTTGCTATTGAAGATGAAGAGAATAAAAAGATATATATACAAGATAACAAAGATAAATGGATATGGTCACATGCACAACCCACAGACCGTCTAGAAACACTAAAACAAAGTGTACCTTTTTCAACAATATCTTTATCTAGATTAAATCGCTTATTTGGATTTATGAATTTATTACAAAGTGATTATACTGTATTTAAAACCATCGATCAAAACAATAAATCGAAAAAAGGTTCTACCTGTACTATTGAGGGGAAGAAAGATGTAATTAAGCGTTTAAATTTAATATCTGGTTTTACCTATGGTGATAAAGATGGTGAAGGCGTTAAGAATTTCATAAATTGTAAAGATATTATTAAACCTGGTCTTTGTGTTGTATTGGAGATATTGCTACGACAATACGATGATATAAGAAAAGATGAAAAGAGATGGTTTTTAGACGGTGAAAAATCTATTTTGAGTAAAATAACCTCTTAATTTATACGTACTCAACTATATAGTTATCATTAAACTCAATACTACACTGTTTATTTTTTTCACCAAAAACATAAACAATATCGTTTACATTTACTATTCCAGTTAGAACGGAGCGAACAACCTCTTTATTATTATCGTAAAACAAAATTACGTACCTCAATTTATACCTCATCATTGTTCTTACGATTGTGTTATAATCACCTGCTTGTTTTAATACATAATCAGAAGTAAGTTGACTATGATTACCGGGTCCATATCCTTTTACCTGATATACAGCATTACAATTGGGACAAGCTAAATCATAACCTGGATTATTAGGATGGTCGTCGTTTTTATTATACAACTCCGAATTACAATCTAAACAAGTATAAATTAATTCAAGAGCGACATCTTCAATAGCATCTCCTACATCCTTTTGACAAGTATTATTTTTAGATATACCAAGAATAGGTTTTCCATAACATGTATCACGACCTGAAACTTTAATTTCACAGGACATTTTTTGTTTGATAAGTATTAAATTTAATAAACAATTCGGCGTCAATTTTTTAAGAAATTGAAAAATAGGAAAGCTTAAAAGGAAGACAGGGGTTCTTTGAAAAATTGATTCAAAATGATATAAACATATTTTTTATATCATTAATAGTATATCTATACGAATGGCCGAAAGAATGGCAGAAAAGAGATTGAATCGTGACGAACGCAAAATTTATGGTGTATATTTACAATCTGTGCTTACTATGAAAGTAATAGTTCCTATTACTAACGTCGGTAAAAATATGAAACAAAATTTAGAGAAAATCATTTCTAAGAAGACAGAAGGAAAATGTATTGCAGAGGGTTTTATTAAACCAAGTTCTGTCAAAGTAATACGTTATTCTAGCGGAACCATCAATAATGAGAATGTCGAATTTCAAACTGTTTTTGAATGTTTGGTTTGTCATCCAGTAGAAGGTATGTTAATTGAATGTGAAACCAAAACCATTACTAAAGCCGGTATTCATGCAGAAGTAACTGACGAAAACGGAATTGTTCCGATTACCGTATTTATTGCACGTGATCATCATTTTACAGATAGACATTTTGCCGAAATAAAAGAAAATATGAAGATTTTGGTTCGTGTAATTGGTGTTCGTTTTGAATTAAACGACCCTTATATTTGTGTTATTGGGAAATATCTTGAAAAGAAAGTGGATGAAAAAAAGAAGAGATATGGTGGCGATGGTGATGGCGAATCCTCAGAAAACGTTCGTTTAACTATCGGTGGTGATGATGAACTTGATTCTCAGGAAGAGATTTAAGGGCAGTCGTTTGCAACCATTCTTTCCACTAATTCTTCAAACTGAATTTTTGGTTCCCAATTTAATTGAGTTCTAGCCTTCGTCGCATCGCCAATTAATAATTCTACTTCTGCTGGGCGGAAATATTTCGGATGAATAAAAACATATTCTTTCTGTGTATTTTTATCATAGCCTATTTCATGTACCCCTTCTCCCTTCCAATCTAATTCTATATTTTTTATTGAAAACGCCTTTTCAATAAAGGACCTTACAGTATTCATTTTCCCAGTTGCTAATACGAAATCATCTGGCTTATCATGTTGTAAAATTAACCACATACCTTCTACATAATCTCTAGCATGACCCCAATCTCTTAATGAATCTATATTCCCCATCACTAATCTATCTGTTTCACCATTCAAAATTTTATTTAAACCCAAGGTGATCTTTCTTGTTACAAAGTTATGACCTCTGCGTTCTGACTCATGATTAAATAATATACCATTACTAGCAAACATACCATAAGATTCTCTATAATTACGAACAATCCAATAGGAATATAATTTGGCAACTCCATAGGGTGAGCGTGGATAAAACGGTGTCTTCTCATTTTGTGGTATCTCTTGCACTAATCCGTATAATTCACTCGTCGACGCCTGATAAAAACGTGTTAGAGATTCTAATTTATTAATACGTATTGCCTCTAATATCTTTAATGTACCAAAAGCATCTGTATCCGCAGTATATTCTGGCATTTCAAATGAAACCTTTACATGAGATTGGGCTGCTAGGTTATATATTTCTAACCTAGATAAATCTTGATAATTGTTTTTAATGTTGGCTAAGATAGAAATCAAACATGTACTATCTGTTAGATCACCATAGTGCAGAATTAATTTGGGATTCTTGAAAATATTCTCAATCCTTTCCGTATTTATGGAAGATGATCTACGAATTAGACCATGCACTATATAGCCTTTCTCTAATAAAAGTTCTGCTAAATAAGAACCATCTTGTCCTGTTATTCCTGTAATAAATGCTACTGACATTTTTATTGAATGATATAGATCTATGTGTTTATATCATTTATGATTCCCTGCTAAAATTTCTTATTTTTAAGTAATCGTTCCATAAAATTATCTGGACTTGTTCTATTTAATACATAACAATTAATTATCTCGGCAGGTGAATAAAATCTATCTTTTATTTTAGAGAGTTCACGTTCATTTATATCTGATTTATAATAGTGTGTATACATCTCTTTTATCATATTTCGTGTACAATTATCTAAACATAATGTTATGTCTATTCGTCCAGGACGTATTAGAGCTGGATCTAATTTATCATAATGATTACTACTGATACCTAGAATTCTTCCGGGCGTCTCCTTTATTCCATCCCATAAATTCAAAATATCATCCAACGTAACTGGGTCGTCCTCTTTATCCTTACACATATCAATAAACTCTTGCTTTTCATTATTATTATTTTCTATTAATTGTTGCACGATTGCTGATACATCATTTTTAGGAGAAGTATTCTTTTTCATGCGTTTAAGTTTTTTTTGGTTTTTTGATTTAACTTCTTCTTCCCTTTTCCATACGATTTCGCCCAAACAATCAATATCTTCTATGATTATAATTTTCTTTTCAAACCCAACGCTATTCTTCTTATTATCATAATTATATCTACTTTCAAAAAAACATTCTTCCAATTGCTGCTTTGTTTTTATTTGTTTCAGCGATAAAATAACAAGATGTCTTCCAGTTAAATTCGCAAGGCTTTTGAAAAACGATGTCTTTCCTGTTCCTGGTGGACCATATAAGCCAATACCTAGAGTATAGGGTATTCCATTTTCATAATACCACTCTTTATTATTCAAGAAAAAATGGATCTTTTCTAAGACATCCTCTTTTCCTTCAAATATCATATTCGAGAATGTTCTCGCACTTTCAAATGTGGTTTCATTCCATTTCTGTATATTCCCTTCATCGTCCTCGTTTTCTGTTTTCTTTAAACTATACACAAACCGTTTCCCCTTACGATCATTTTCAATATGTTCTAGGTAAAGCGTTTTTACCTTATCGACGAATTCTTGTATTTGTGTTATTGTAGATTTGTAAGAATAGAGAGTAATTGTAATATGATCGGTTTTAATCGTTGTTTTTTTATCACCTTCTCCATCTTCTTTCTCCACATGAGTATATGCATATATTTCTAATTCTGTGTTATAAAGTATGGGTGCGGGTTGAGTAATAATATACATATCCGCCTCAACCTCATTATTATATCTTTTATTTGAAGATGTTATGTATTCTTGAATATCATAAATCGTATTATTATGCTTTGTTGTTTTTATAATATCATAGAAAAGTGCCTTAAAATTATCTGAAAAACATGCAGTTATTGTAGGATAGGGTTCATATTTGCTCACTATAAACGACTGCCTACCTTCAAAACATATAGAATACTTTCTGAAAAAGATAGAACGTACACCATCTAACAAAATGGATAAATTCATGTGGGGAATGTTTTTAAATGATATATACTGGAGTCCGTATGTTAGAACTGTAATTAAAATGGTTGATGTAAACGCGTCAATTAGTGGATTATCTGTTTTAAATTTAGAAAAAAGGGATAATTTTAGCGAATCATTAAATGTTCTTTTTATTATATCTGTATCCATAGTTACAATTGATCCTTCATAATTTTTATATTCATTTATAATTGTTTTTTTTGTGGTTATAATATAAATATGAATAATAATCAACCAACACAACAAACAACCTCAGTTAGTAAAGATCGTTCAACCGAATACATAAGTGAATGTAAAAGAAAAATTCCAGGAAAACTTGCTATTCCAGATCCAACAAATCCAGCTCATATAATTTTACCAGAGACTATATTAGGACGTCCTGTGTGTAATGAAATGGAAAAAGCAATTACTGATTTTTTTAATTGGAAGGGCAATTTTTCTATTACCGAAAGAACACTTGTAAGCAGAAATACATGGATGTCTATATTTAAAGAGATTCAAAAAAACAGGATTAGTAATCTTCAATATGCTATTGATGAAGATGATATTCGTTATTATTATACTAGAGTAAATGATAAACCAACAACAGAAAAGTTTTGGAAAAAAGTATTTGAAATAGGAGGTGAAGGTAATTTTATAAAAGAAAGGGGGTGGACGCTCTTTTTTAATCTTTACTCTGTTAATGATAACTTAATAAAACAGGATTTAATGGTAAAATTGTTGGATGATAACTTTCCTAGTGTAGACGCATTAATGATCGAAAGAAAGAAACTCATGGGAATTAAAGGTGGTAAAAAATCCAAAAAACGTACACGAAAATCGCTTAAAAATCGTCGCAAATCTAGAAAGAATTAGTTTAGAAATATATTAGATATGAAAAGTATTTTACATTTTTGGTAAAACAAAATATAAACTAGCTATTAGTCTTTACACCTTAAATTATTCGTAATAAATACTCATTATCTACAGAAAAATGGTTTGTTTGATTTTTGTTTCATGATTGTTCCATAACAAGCATGAAATAACCTTTTCGCTTTGTATAGGGCTTGAACCTATGGCCTTGCGGTCGCTGTATTTTCTGACTGCATATTTGCTGTCATTATTGTAACAGCCGCTGAAGCAACCACTTACTGCGGTTTATGCTCTACCGACTGAGCTAACAAAGCTACATACCCAGAGTATTCCCCTGGACAAACTATATTAGTAACTTTTCTTTATACTGTTTTTTTACCAATTTCTTTTACGCATCATTTTACTATATTTCTTGTAATTTCCAAATTTTTCCAAATCTTTATCTTGATAAAATCCATTTTTATTTTCATCCACATACTTTCGTCCAATTAAATAATATATACCATGTCGTAAAACTTCATTTTGTATTATATTAAATGCATTTTCGTTGTAATTATTATACTTCGCATATGTTTTTACAAAAGTAGATGTAGTATCATATTTATCCATCATCATAAACGTAAATATATCATATAACCTTGGTAAAAATATAACAGTATTTGTAATTAAACCAAAATATGTTTTCTGATTATTACTGTTGTTTATTAAAATTATACTTGAGCTTAGTAACAAATTTATAAAATATAGACCAAAAAAAATACTACCTTGTAACCTTAACTCTTGGTATTGATGTTGCAATAACATTTTTATATATGACGTGAATTCATTATTATATATCGGATGCTTATTACCTAATAATTCTCTAATTTTATCATCTTTTGTCAAATTATTTTGCGTTTTAATGAGGTTTTCTAACTCATTTACTTCATGCCTTTGGCTATCCGAAATTCCTATAATTCCTGGACTTGTTTTTGTTATCGTGAAACAACTTTTTAGTAGAGATTCTCTATTTGTTTCCGCAAGGTTTAATAAAAGATAAAATATAAAAGTAATTAAGCTAAAAAAAAACACCGCATCATTTAATTTATTACCTTTAAATACATTTTCAAATAATCCACATGTCTCACTACCACAATTTTGTTGTACAAATATAATTAAAAATACACTTACTGCTGTCCTATATGTATCATACATCGTACTAAAAACAAATAATATTACGTCTAGAATAAAGTTTATTTTTACGTATTCATTATATCCTATAATATTCATAACACTACTTTTAATATAATTATGTTCACGTCTTTCCAAAAACCTTTCTAAAGGGTGAATAAATATTTCGCAAACTTTGGAAAATAAATAGCTACCCCTTTCCTTATCTTCATAATCTTCGCATAAAAAACATAATTTTTTTGATAATCTAAAATTATCTGATGGTAAGTCATTACATTCCTTTGAAATTGTTATCCTCACTTCTGTTTTTGATTCATTTTCTTGTATCTTGGAAATAATATCTTCCAAAGTATGTAATACTTCGAATCTGACATCCATATCTTCTGATAATTTTAAATTACTCTTATTATCCATGACTAAAATATTTTCACTTATCTTATTTATATAATTTATTCACCAAAAGCTATTTATTATATTCAATACATCATCCGGTAATTTACATGTATAACCATCTAACAATCCAACTAATGTCTCTGCCATAACAATACTGTTTGGTGCATCCATATGATAAACTATTCTATTTCTAACGTCATCAATATCATCACTCTCGTGATAGCATATCATCGTTGTGAATTGTTGAACACCATAAACATGCATTCCTAGCAAAGTTGCGCGGAAATATCTCTCATTTCCGTTATTATATTGTTTACAAAACAAATATCGCTCCTTCGTTTTTAAATTCATTAAATCCATATTTTACGAGAATTATGTCCTTTATAAACTCTTAGTAAAAGCGAATATTGCAACATAAAACTACTCAATTTTTTACATAATTTTCATAGAATTATGTAAACCTTTCTATTGAAATCAAAGAAATAAAGTCGGGGCCGTTTTTGAAAATGGACAAAAATAAATGTCCAATTTTACTTTTCTGAAAATAAAATTTGCAAAGGGGGTCCAAAAATAGTGATTTTACCTGATGATGCAGCAAATACCAAAAAAATAACCTAAAAAGTGCGCTGCATAACTTTTTTGGACATTTTTGGGACTCGGTACTTTTAGGCGATTTTTTCTCGCAAAATATGGTATATAAAACGCAAAAAACGCATGCAAACTACTAATGAAAAAATATGTGAATTTTGCAACTATAGTACGAGTGACCCAACCAATTATAAAAAACATTTATTGACTGCAAAACATAAAAGATTATCTGAAATCAATAGAGAGTGCAGCGAAAGCGAGAAAAGTACTAC
>Ga0136644_10001670_pt1 | contig 17482 bp, 19 predicted proteins | sample C_130820_EF_Meta_FD_94780 | JGI IMG/M metagenome (GOLD analysis project Ga0136644, IMG submission 94780) | Freshwater microbial communities from Lake Croche, Canada to study carbon cycling - C_130820_EF_MetaG (v2) (version 2) | ecosystem: Environmental > Aquatic > Freshwater > Lake | place... | reverse complement strand
CAGTGGTGCTATGGTTATGTATGCAAATGGATCTGGTTTTATTATCCAAAGTAATTCATCGGTTACTGCTTTTGTTGCTAATACAACTGCTGTTAATTTACCAGTGGCAAACAATCTTAATTTTTCTGCTAATGGTATTACTTTCCCTGACCTTACTCAGTTAAGCAGTGCAGCTAATGCTACAACAGGACCACGTAATCGTATCATTAATGGAAACTTTGTTATAAGCCAATACAATGGCACAAACAGCACTACTGCGGTTGATAGTACATATTTCATTGACAGATGGCGTCCAATTTCATCTGCGGCAAGTAAATTTACTGTTCAGCAAAATGCTGGTTCTGTAACGACTCCAGTTGGGTTTCCAAACTATCTTGGTTGCACATCATCTTCCGCTTATACGGTTGGCGCATCAGAAGCCTTTGCAGTAGGTCAGTACGTTGAAGGTTTTAACTGGGCAGATTTGGCTTGGGGAACAGCAAACGCAAAAACGGTTACACTTTCATTCCAAGTTTACTCATCATTGACGGGAACTTTTGGTGGTTGCTTGCAAAATAGTGCAACCAACTATTCTTATCCGTTTTCTTATACTGTAAGTTCCGCAAATACTTGGACATCAATCAGCATTACAATTGCAGGACCAACGGCAGGAACTTGGATTGGCGCAACAAATGGCGTTGGTGTTCGTCTGTATTTCAGTTTGGGGGCGGGTTCAACGTATTCTGGAACGGCGGGTTCTTGGTCTGCGTCAACTCTTTTCGCCCCCACTGGCGCAGTATCTGTAGTCGGCACATCTGGTGCAACCTTCTATATCACAGGCGTCCAGCTTGAACAAGGCTCTGCAGCAACGTCATTTGAACGTCGACCATATGGTACAGAGTTATTTTTATGTCAACGTTATTTCGAAGTTCTTGGTAATACAGATCATGGGTTTTATATGTCTGGTAGTGGTAGTACAGGTTGGAATATTTGTTATGCAAATATTCCAATGGTTTATAAACGTGTTGTACCAACTGTTGCTGTTGTAGGAACTTTACAAAAAACATCAGATTTAAATACTCCTACTGTTGCATATGTAGGACAAACAGCTTTTAGTATTGGTGCAACTGCTGTAAGTACTACTGGCGCTGCTCAGTGGTGGACTACTGCTTCAAATTATTTTACTGCATCTGCGGAGTTATAATAAATGAGTACGTTACAGGTAGCTAATATTTGGTTTGAATCGACACAAAATAATGGTGTGCAGTATCTTGGTACAAACAACTTTGCATTTACTGCGGCTGGTACTAATGCCATGTACGTTACAGCGGCTGGTGTTTCTTTTGGTGGTGCAATTATTGAAAATAATAAAACACTGTCTGCTAGTTATACGATTACTTCAGGAAAGTCGGCTATGTCAACAGGTCCAATAACTTTTAACAGTGGTGTAACTGTAACAGTTCCATCAGATAGCAAGTGGGTGATTCTATGAGTGCTTTAACATTAAACGGTGATACTAGTGGTGCAGTAACCCTTCAGGCAAATGCCACTGCAGGTACTACTACTCTTTATCTACCAACAGCCAATGGTACATTATTAACTAATGCCAGTGGTGGTCTTACTGTTACATGGGTATCTGTTAAAAGTTCTAATTTTGCAGCTGTTGCTGGTTTTGGATATCCAGTTAATACGACATCTGCTTCAGTTACTGCAACATTACCTGCTTCTGCAGCAGTCGGTGATACTATTACATTTACTGATTATGCAGGTACATGGGGTACTAATCCTTTTATTATCAATACAAATAGCCTTCCATTAAATGGTGTGGCAGCAACAAATTATAATTTACTTACTAACAGAGAATCTATAACTTTAATTTATATAGATGCTACACAGGGATGGATCCCTGTTTCTGGTATTAATGCTACGACACCAGTTTCGCCTTATTCTATCGATATTGTTCTAGTCGCTGGTGGTGGCGGTGGTGGTGGCGGCTTTGGTGGTGGCGGCGGTGCTGGTGGTATGGTCACTGGTACATTTACTGTCAATCCAACTACAGCATATACAGTTACTGTTGGTTCTGGAGGTGCTGCAGGTAGTGGCGCAGGTCAAGGTGCAAACGGAACTAATTCTTCATTTATCGGTGGTGCAATAAGTAATACTGTAATTGCAGGTGGTGGTGGTGGTTCGCAACAAGGCGGCGCAATTGGTTTGGGTGGAGGATCTGGCGGTGGTGGTTCTACTGTTGGTTCTGGAACATCAGGCCAAGGTAGTGCAGGTGGTACATCACTAGGTAATGGTGGTGGCGGTGGTGGTGGTAAAGGTTTTGCAGGTGGTCCAAACTATGGTGCATCCACTGTTTATGGTGGTCCAGCTGGCAATGGCGCTATTGCAAGTAGCTTTACAGCTGTAGGATATGGTACAAATTCAACTAACGGTTCAACTGGTACACTTGCTTATTTCGCAGGTGGCGGTGGTGGTGGCGGTTATAACCAGCCTGGATCTCAAGGCGTTGCTGGTGTTGGTGGCGGCGGTTCTGGGGGTGGTAACGGTAATGATGATGCGGTTGCTGGCTTAACTAATACTGGCGGTGGCGGTGGTGGTGGTAGTTACAATGCCCCAGGCACTCCTAGATCTGGAAGAGCAGGTGGTTCTGGTATTGTAATACTTCGCTATCAATCTGGAACACAAAAAGGAAGTGGTGGAACTGTAACAAGTTCTGGTGGTTATTACTACCATGCATTTACTAGTTCTGGTACATATACAGCTTAAAGAGGAATACGATGGGACATTTTGCAAAAGTTTTAAGCGGTAAGGTTGTTAACGTAATAGTTGCAGAACCTGAATTTTTCGATACATTTGTTGATAATTCTCCTGGAGAATGGATTCAAACATCATACAATACTCGTGGTAACTTACATTATGCACCGAATAGTAATACACCAGATGATGGTGTTGCATTACGTGGTAATTTTGCAAGTGTTGGGTATACATATGATCGTACACATGATGTATTTTATGCAGAATCGCCATTTCCTTCATGGGTTCTAAATAATAACACTTGGCTGTGGGAAGCTCCTATTCCGTATCCAACTGATGATAAAGCATATAAGTGGAATGAAACTGATAAGAAATGGGATGAGGTAACGATCTAATGCCAATAGTAATCGACGGTACAAACGGTATTACAAATGCAAGTTGGAACACTAGTGGTCGTCCTGCTTCACCTACAACTGGTCAGATAGGTTTTAATACAACCACTGGCGAATTTGAAGGTTGGACTGGCAGTGCATGGGCTTCTATTCCAATGGCTACCTCACAAGGTACTTCAGGTCAATATCTTCAGTCTGCAGGTGCTGCAGCTCTTCCAACTTGGGCAACTATTGCATCAACAGCTGGTACACTAGTTAAAATTTCATATCTTACTTCTGGTACATCATTTACTACTCAAGCAACTACTACTAAAATTTATGTTGAATTAGTTGGTGGTGGTGGCGGTGGTGGTGCATGTAATTCCAGTCAAGCAGGTGGTGGTAGTGCTGGTGGTTATGCAGCTAAATATTTTTCAGGTGTATCTCCATCAACTGCGTATACATATGCAATTGGTGCAGCAGGTACAGCAGGTACTGGAACTGGCGCTGGAGGATCTGGTGGTCCTACGTCATTTACTGCTCTTGGAACAACAATTACAGGAAATGGTGGTAATGGCGGTAGCGGTAGTGCTGGTAGTACTGCTGGAGGCACCGTAGGGGGTACAGCCACAAATGGCGATATTAATATTCAAGGTGGACCAGGAATGGCTGGTATGTCTGTAACTCCCAATCAAGGTGGTCAAGGTGGCGCTGCAGCTGTATTTGGCAATATGACTTGGAATACTGGAACAACAGCTTCATATGGTTCAGGCGGTGCTGGCGCACAATCATCAGGTAGTGGTGGTGCTGGTGGAGCAGGTGTCATCAGAGTTTGGGAGTACACGTAATGTCAGTAACATTTAACGCAAGCACAACATCAGGTCTTCAGATAAGTTCTGATACAAGTGGTGTTATTCAGTTTCAAAGTAATGGTAATAATATCGCTAATATTAGTAGCACTGGTGTTATTTCTGCTAATGCTGTCAGTATTAATGGTGGTACTATTATTTCAACTGTCACTAATATGGCAGCTAACCCAGTAACAGGCACACCGTCTTCTTCTAACTATCTTCGTGGTGATGGAACTTGGGCAAGCGTATCTGGTTTAGGTGTCGGCCAAACTTGGACAAATGTAACTGCTTCAAGAGCATTAGGTACGACATACACAAACAGCACTTCTAACCCTATTTTTGCATCAGTGTATGTTACTGGGCAAACTACTATTGGGGTTACAATTACCGTAAATGGAAATATTGTTGCAACTTTTCAGTGGGGTGGAACACAAAATCACACATCAACAATTATAATTCCTGCTGGTGCTACATATTCATTTTCCACTGGTAGCGGTAGTTTGGGAACATGGTGGGAATTACGTTAATGAAATATTTTAAAAATACTACAACTGGTGAAGTTTTTGGTTACGATGAAACTGATCCGACACAAATTCCTCACATGGAAGCTCGTTTAGCCAATGAACCACATGAAGATGTTACGAGTAGCTGGCCTCCACCCGAAGAAGAATATGTGCCGCCGAAGCCATCATTAGCAGAGTTACAGGCGCAATTAGCTGCATTATCAGAACAAATACAAGCACTAGCAAATACAGGAAGCTAATAAATGTCAACATTACAAGTAGCTAACATAGTTGGTGTATCATCTTTCTTAATGAATAACTTGGTGTCTAATAGCACCACTTCTGACATTAACATGTATACAGGTAATACTTCAACTACTAATAAAATCTCTGTTTGGTCAAATGGATCAGGTGTTGGCGTTATTGGTAATACTGTTATTACAGGTTCAGCTAACGTTTCTGGTAATGTTAACATTTCTGGCAACGTTGTTATTACTGGTACAGCTAACATTTCTGGTCCCGCTAACTTTACTGGACTTACTAAATTAAACGGAAGTACTACTGCAGCTGGCGTTGTATTGACTAATGCAGTTGAAAATATGAACGTTACAGCAACTTCAGCTACTGGTACAATTAATTTTGATGTTACTTCACAATCTATTATTTACTATACTGCTAGTGCTAGTGCTAATTTTATATTAAATATCAGAGGTAATGTTTCTACTAGACTTAATACATTAATGGCTAATAATCAATCGCTTACTATTGTATTCATGAATACAAATGGCGCGACTGCATATTATAATAACTCTTTCCAAATCGACGGTTCTACAGTATCAGTAAAATGGACTAGTGGTGTTGCACCATCAGCAGGTAATATAAATTCTGTTGATTTATATACGTACACCATCGTTAAAACTGGTACTGATGCTTATACTACTTTTGCTAACTTAACTAAATTTGCATAATGCCAACGATTATCACACGTGCATCAGCTGCAGCTACAGGATTTGGATTTTCTGGTAAATTTACTGGAATAGTACCATGGCCAAATGTTAGTGGTATCCCTTTAAGAAATACTTTATTTACTACAGTAGGTTCATTTTCATGGACTTGTCCAAGTGATGTTACAACAGTATATGTCGCCGCCGTTGGAGCAGGTGGTGGTGGAGCTGGATCTACAAGCGGTGGCGGTGCGACGACACCAGGAGGTGGTGGTGGAGGTGGCGGTCTTGGATGGAAAACTATAACAGTAACACCAAATCAAACATATAGTGGTTTCGTAGGTACTGGTGGTAGTGGTGGTGGTAATGGCGGAACTGGTACTCAAGGTATAGGTGGAGATGGTTCAAATAGTTATTTTATAAACACAACAACAGTAATGGGTGTTGGCGGTCAGGGTGGTAGAAATAATCTTGGTCAGGGCGGTACAGGTGGTGGTTATGTTGGAGATGGCGGTGGTACAGGTGGCCATGGTGGTGATGTAAGACAAGATGTAGGACCTGGTGGCGGCGGCGGTGGCGCTGGCGGTTATAGTGGTAATGGAGGTAGCGGCCAAGGTAGTTCAGGGGGTAATGGTCCTTCTTGGACTTATATGGGACAAGCAAATAGTGGATCTGGTGGAGGTGGAGCAGGTGGTGCATATGCTGCATATCCAAACCAAACTAGTAGTGGTGGTGGCGGTGTTGGTGTATTTGGTGCAGGAGCCAATGGTGCAGCTTCAACTACTAACGGAGTAGGTGGAGGTGGTGGTTCTGGTGGTGGAGCAGGTGGAAGTTCCTCAACTAGTAGTATTGCGGGTATAGGTGGTTTATATGGTGGTGGCGGTGGTGGAGCTACAGAATCATATGGTGTTTTTAGTGGTGCAGGTTCTTCAGGATCTAATGGTGCAGTAAATATATTATATGTTTAAAAAACATAAATATATAAAAAAAACGAGGTAATCCATGGCACTTCCAACAAGTAGACCACAATTCAAAGAATATTGCCTTCGTAAGCTTGGTAAACCTGTAATAGAAATTAACGTCGATGATGATCAAGTAGAAGATCGTATTGATGAAGCTCTGCGTTATTTCTGGGATTATCACTTTGATGGCGCTGATAAGATCTATTACAAGAAACAAATTACATCACAAGATAAAACAAATCGTTATGTAACAATGCCTGATAATATCATCGGTGTTGTTAATATCTTTGAAATCGGTCAAGCTCTCAATACAAATAACCTATTCAATATTCGATATCAGATTGCATTAAACGATCTGTATACGCTCACATCTGTATCCATGGTTCCATATTATATGGCCATGCAACATGTTCAGTTCCTTGAACAAATGCTTGTTGGTAAACAACCGCTTAGATATAACCGTCACCAAAATCGTTGCTTTATTGATATGGATTGGAACATTATTAACGTAGGCGATTACCTTATTATTGAAGCATATCAAATTGTAGATCCAGATTTATTCCCACGTTGCTGGGGAGACCGTTGGTTAGCACGTTATGCCGAATGCCTCATTAAACAGCAATGGGGTCAAAACTTAAAGAAATTTGAAGGTATGCAATTACCTGGAGGATTAAAGTTTAACGGTCAACAAATCTATAATGAAGCTACACAAGAACGTGTTGATCTTGAAAAAGAAATGATGACAATATCATTACCTGCAATGGATATGATTGGATGAGATCATTTAAGTCTTTTATCAAAGAAAATGAAACACCATTTGTTAGCAACCCAGACATTGGATGGTGGGGTGATAAAGACTATTTGGATTTATATCATGGTACGCATAAAAGAAATATTCCATCAATACAAGATAATGGTATTAATAAGATGGATCCAACAACTGGTATGGTTTCTATGACACTTGATCCACATACAGCGCATGGATACGCTGCTATGTCTGGGGCTGCAGGTGAATATAGATTCAGAAAATCAGAATCAAAGCCAGTTACAACACCACCTGAAGATCGTGCAGTAACTAAGTTTAGAATACCAATGGATTGGGCAAAAGAAAATCTTGACCCAAATATGCGTGGTAATATTGGTATGGCATCTGGTAGATTATCCGATCGTTCAAACTATGATAATTGGAAAGCTGCTAACCCTACTAAGGGCGATCATGAATATTATGCAACCAGTGAATTTAGATTTAATAAGCCAGTACCACCTGAGTTTTATGTTGGACATTCATTTAAAGTAAAGAAAAAATAATGGCAACAAATTTCTTCTTTAATAATTTTCAATCATCTCAAGAGCAGTTGCTTATTGAGAATTTGATCATTGAATCCATAAAAATTTATGGGGAGGATATGTATTATATTCCTCGTAAGCTGAATAACTATGATGAAGTTTATGGTGCAGATGATCAGTCAAGTTATGAAGAAGCTTTTCAAATTGAATTATATATAAAATCAGTTAATGGTTTTTCTGGTGATGGTAACTTTATGTCTAAATTTGGTCTTGAAATTAGAGACCAAGTTATATTCTCTATTGCTCAAAGAAGATTTTATGAAGAAATCGGTTCATATAATGCACAAGTTCGACCAAATGAAGGCGATCTTATCTATTTCCCATTGAATAAAAAATGTTTCCAAATCAAGTTTGTCAATAAATTCGAGATGTTTTATCAGCTCGGTTCTTTACAAACGTTTGAATTAACTTGTGAATTATTCGAATACTCAAATGAATTAATTAATACAGGTATACCTGAAATTGATATTCTTCAAAAGAAGTTCAGCACTAATCAACTTGATTGGACTCTTCAAACTGAAGGTGGCGATAAAATTATGACAGAAGATAGCGATTATCTTGTTCTTGAAGGTGCTGGTCTCAGCACTCTTATACTAGCTGCAGACAATGATATTATACAGAAAGAATCAGATATGTTTATTGATTTTAGTGCAAAAGATCCTTTCAGTGAAGGTAAAGAATAATGTTTGGTTCAACCTTTTATTTTCAAACTATTCGTAAATATGTTATACTTGTTGGTACTCTATTCAACGATATTCGTATCACAAAAGAGAATTCTGCTGGTAATGAGACAGCTCTTATAAAAGTACCTGTTACATATGCTCCGAAAGATAAAATGCTTGCACGTGTTTTGCAAGATCCAAATATTGATCGTCAAGAAGCAACAGTAACATTACCTATGATTTCTTTTGAAATGGGTCAAATGAAATATGATGGTACTAGAAAATTAAATACAGTTACTAGATCTGCAGTTTCAAATGATCCTAATTATTTGAGATACCAATACAATCCAGTTCCATATAATATTGATTTTAAAGTTTTCATCTATGCTAAAAACGCCGAAGATGGAACAAAAATTTTAGAACAAATACTTCCATATTTTACTCCAGATTGGACAACAACTGTAAAATTAATACCAGAAATGGAAATTGTATTAGACGTTCCAGTTATATTGAATGATGTTCACTATGAAGATAAATATGACGGTGATTTTAAAGAACGTAGATCTATTATTTGGACTCTTGATTTACTTTTAAAAGGTTATATCTATGGTCCAGTTAAGAAGTCGCCAGTTATTAAATTTGCTAATGCATCGATTTATCTACCAGCAAATGTAGATCCAACTGTTGTTGGTAATGTGCCTGTTTCTCAATCAGTAACAGTACAACCTGGACTTACTGTAAATGGAACACCAACCGCTAATATATCCCAATCTGTTGCATATCAAGATATTCTAGCAACTGATAACTTTGGATATATAATTAATACATCAAATACAAGTTGAAAAAATGATAAACAGTTCTAATAATGATCCTATAAGTGAAGCTCTTGGAATAAATCCTCTACCAACTAGTAGTGCGGTACAGAATATTATAGCAACAGCGCACAATGATAGTGCAATGAATGACTTTGAAGCAGCCCGTGCAAATATACATGAGGTCATTCAAAATGGTCAAGAAGCTATATTTAAACTTGGTCAAATTGCAGATAGCTCTCAACACCCAAGAGCTTTTGAAGTATTAGCAAAATTAATGGATACAATGCTCCAAGCTAATAAAGACCTACTAGATCTTCAAACTAAAATTAGAGATATTAATGCAGTCGATGCACCTACAAATGCACAGGCTAAAAATATAACAAATAATCTTTTTGTTGGTTCTACTGCAGAACTGCAGAAAGTAATTTCTGATATGAAGTCGCAATGATAACAGCTGATCTAGGTAAAGTAGCCACTGGCTATAATGGCAATACTCTTTTAAAACGTGCTAACCAAGCGATAGAGTGGACGCCTCAACTTGTTCAAGAGTATATTAAATGCTCTCAAGATCCAGTATACTTCACTGAAACATATATGAAAATCGTTAACGTCGATAAAGGTCTTATCGGCTTTACGCTTTATGATTACCAAAAGGAAATGTTACGTTCCTTTGCTGCTAATCGTTTTAATATCATTACAACGGCTCGTCAGGCTGGTAAATCTACAACGACCTGTGCGTTTATTCTTTGGTATATTATTTTCCATGCAGATAAAACTGTAGCTCTACTTGCCAACAAAGGCGATACAGCTCGTGAAATTCTTGGTCGTATTCAGCTGGCATATCAGCATCTTCCAGTTTGGTTGCAGCAGGGTATCAAAGAATGGAATAAGGGTTCTATGGAACTTGAAAACGGTTCAAGAGTTATCGCTTCCGCTACTTCAACTGATTCCATCCGTGGTTATTCTATCAACCTTCTATTCATTGACGAAGCAGCCTTTATCGAAAACTGGGATGACTTTTTCACTTCGGTTTATCCTACTATTTCTTCTGGTTCTGAATCTAAGATTATTCTTGTTTCAACGCCAAATGGGTTAAACCATTTCTATAGTATTTGGATTAATGCCATAGAAAAACGCAACCAATACCAAAGTATTCGTGTTGCATGGCAGGATGTTCCTGGAAGAAACGATGCTTGGAAGCAAGACACCCTTGCTGCAATGAACTTCGATAATGAGAAATTTGAACAGGAATATTGCTGTGAATTTCTCGGTTCCTCTGGTACTCTTATTGCTGGTTGGAAGTTAAAAGAGATGGTTCACCAAACTCCTGCAGTTAATAAAGAAGGTCTAGCTCAATATGCACAGCCTGTTAAAGACCATGTTTATATGATGGTTTGCGACGTTTCTCGAGGTAAAGGTTTAGATTATTCTGCATTTCAATTGATGGATGTTACTGTAATGCCATATCAACAGGTATGCGTTTATAGAAACAATCATATTGGTCCTGCTGACTATGCTGAAATTATACATAGAGTAGCAAAGGCATATAATAATGCATCGGTTCTTATTGAAGTTAATGATATTGGAGAGCAAGTTTCTCATACCCTACACTATGATTTAGGATATGAAAATGTTCTATTCACTGAAAATGCAGGTAGATCAGGTAAACGAGTTACTAGCGGTTTCGGTGGAGGAAGTGTAGATAAAGGTATTCGTACTACTAAAATTGTTAAATCAATTGGTTGTTCTATTTTAAAATTATTAGTGGAACAAAATCAATTAGTAGTTAATGATTTCCATACTATTCATGAGTTCTCTACTTTCTCTAAAAAGGGTAACTCGTTTGAAGCTGAATCTGGAAAACATGATGATATGGTCATGCCACTTGTTTTATTTGCATGGCTTTCTGAACAACAATATTTTAAAGATTATACTAACATAAACACTCTTTTATCAATGAAAGAAAAGTCCGATGAAGACATGGAACAAGATATGGTTCCATTTGGATTTTTTGAAGATGGAAGAGAAGAGTATGATGAAATGATTGAAAAATTTGTACCTGACAGTTGGATGTGGAATGTAAGAGAAGACTTTTAATAAATAACATAAACAAAATATATTCTCATTAAAAGGGAGAGATAAAAATGGCGTTTCAACTTAGTCCAGGTGTAAATGTAACAGAAATTGATCTTACCACGGTTGTTCCTGCAGTAGCCACTTCTACAGGCGCTATTGCTGGTTTGTTCCGCTGGGGTCCAGTTGGGACAAGATTTATGGTTGATTCTGAAACCAAGCTTATTGCAAGATTTGGTAAACCAACAAATTACAATTCAGAAACATTTTTTACTGCAGCAAACTTCCTATCATATTCAAATAGCTTGTACGTTGTACGTGCAGCTAACACAACTGGTTCTACTCCAGTTGCTGGTGTTACACCAAGCAGATCAGCTAATTCTTTAACTGCATCTGGTGGTACACAATATACTAATACTGACTATATCACTATTGTCAGTCAGTACGGCGTTAATGCAACAGCTAACGTATCAACTAATTCTACTGGTGGTACACTAGTTCTTACTATTACTAATCCAGGTTCTGGTATCAATGCAACACCTACTGTTAGCGCATTTGCTGCAAACGGCGCAGTTTCTAACGGCGGTAGTACTGCTACCTTTACTTTAGTTTCTAATACAACTAATACTGTTGTTTTATTAAGCGGTAATGCTCAACAAATTTCAACTGATATGTATGTAACACAAACATCTAATACTGCAGCTACCAGCACTGGTAAAACTGTAGCGGTTAATAGTGTTGTTGCTAATCTTATTACTTTATCTACTCCAGTGACTGGAAATACTACTCTTTATTTCGGTCGTAATGGAACTTCATATTCTGCTGTTGGTTTCGACCCATCATCTGCTAATGCATTTGTTGCAAACCTTGCAAATCAAATCGTTGCAAATACAGATGCTTATCTAGCTGTAAACGGTAATTTCGATTCAGACGTTCTTTATGTTGCTAAGTATCCAGGTGATATTGGTAATACCCTAAGAATTTCTGTTTGCGATACTGCAAATGCTTTCACTTCAAACGTAACATATGCAACAAACCTAGTATTTACTATCGGTTCTAACACTGCTACTGCTGAATTTACTGGTACTTCAAATGCAGCTGCAAACGTATTACAATATTCAGTTGGCGATAAGATCCTTGCAGGTAACTCTTCAATCGGTTACCAATATCTACAGCTTACTGCACTTTCTGTAAATACATCGTATAATTCAAATACTCTTCTAACTATGCAGTTCCAAGATCCATATAGACTTTATACAGCATATTCTACAAACACTGTACCTCGTTATTGGGAATTCTATAATACTGTTGATGGAGCTCCTGGAATTTCTCCTTTTGTTAATGCAAATGGTAATACAGCTGCAAAAGACGAACTTCACGTTGTAGTTGTTGACGATAACGGTTTATTCACTGGTGTTCCAGGAACTATCCTAGAAACATATAAGGGTCTTTCAAGAGCTACTGATGCTAAGAATGCTGATGGTACTTCAACAAATTACTATAAAGAAGTTATCAATCAGAACTCAGCTTATATCTGGTGGGCAAATGATCGTTCAGGTGCTGCTTCTGCAAACGCTGCTCTTGTAACATCATCAACTAACTATTCACCAGCTAATATGCAGCTAGTTCTTGGTGCCGATGGTTATAATTCATCTTCATCGAATAGTTATGCAGTTATTGCTTCTGCATATGACCTATTTGCTTCTGCAGAAGATATTGATATTTCACTTATCCTTCAGGGTCGTCCTCTTGGTGCTGCAGGTTCTTCTTATCAGTTAGCAAATTATCTAATCGATAACATCGCTGAAATTCGTAAGGATTGCGTTGTATTCGTATCGCCTGATAGTTCGCTTATGCTCAATTCATTCGGTACTGAAGCAGCAAATATTGTTGCTTGGAGAAATTCAGTTCACTCTTCTTCATATGCTGTAATGGACTCTGGTTATAAGTACCAGTACGACAAGTATAATGACATCTATCGTTGGATTCCATTGAACGGTGACATTGCTGGTCTATGTGCTCGTACAGATCAAACTAATGATGCATGGTGGTCACCTGCTGGTTTCAATCGTGGTCAAATTAAGAACCTCGTTAAACTTGCATATAATCCAAAGCATACTGATCGCGACACGCTTTACAAGAATGGTGTTAACCCAGTAGTTTCATTCCCAGGACAGGGTACTGTACTATACGGTGACAAAACTCTTCAAGCAAAGCCATCTGCATTCGATCGTATCAATGTTCGTCGTCTGTTTATTGTTCTTGAAAAGGCAATCTCTACTGCTGCTAAGTATTCGCTATTCGAATTCAATGATGCATTTACTAGATCGCAGTTTAAGAACCTTATTTCGCCATATCTACGCACTATTCAAGGTCGTCGTGGTATCACTGACTTCTTAGTTGTTTGTGATGACACTAACAATACTGCACAGATTATTGACACTAACCAGTTCATTGGCGATATCTATATTAAACCAGCTCGTTCTATCAACTTCATTCAGTTGAATTTCGTAGCGGTTGGAACTGGCGTTCAATTCTCCGAAGTTGTTGGCAAGTTTTAATAAATAGATAAAACTCAAAGGAGTAACATAGATGCCTTTTAATATTAGTGCTTTCAAATCTAATGGTTTAGTATACGGTGGTACTAGACCATCCCTCTTCAACGTATTTTTATCAGCTCCAGTTGGTATTGGTATCGATAATGTTTCGATAGACAAATTCCGTTTTGTTTGCCGTGCAGCAGAAATTCCTGAGTCAACTGTCGCTTCAATTGACGTTCCATATTTTGGTCGTAAAATTAAAGTTGCTGGCGAAAGAACTTTCCAAGATTGGTCAGTAACTGTAATGAACGACGAAGATTTCGCTGTTCGTTCAATGTTCGAAACATGGTCAAATGGTCTTAACCGTATGGTTTCGAACGTTCGTGATCCTAACCTTAATTTCGAACTTTACAAGCAAGACCTTGAAGTTATCCAATATGGTAAAGACGGTGCAGAACTAAGATCATATCTTATCGTTGGCGCTTTCCCAACTGCAATTGGACCAATCGCTCTTGATTGGGATTCAGCTAACCAAGTTGAAACATTCACAGTTAACTTTGCATATGATTACTGGATTCCAGGAATCGAAGCTTCTGATAAAAAAGCTGGTGGCGTTAATGCATATGGTGCAATGGCGCTTGAAGATGGTCCAGCTGGCCCAGCCTAAATATTACTACAGTGATAACGGAGAGAGCTTAAACGCTCTCTCCATTTTGGAGATTTAAATGGCAGAACTATTTGGGTTCGAATTCAAACGTAAAATACCTGTTGATAATCTACCATCATTCGCCCCAAAGGAAAATGATGATGGTGCAGTAGTCGTAGCAGCAGGTGGTGCATATGGCACTTATGTTGATCTAGACGGCACAGTAAGAACAGAAGCAGAATTAGTTACAAAATACCGCGAAATGGCTCTTCAGCCTGAATGTGATGCAGCGGTTGACGAAATTGTTAATGAATCATTATCTTGTGACGATGAAACAATCGTTGATATTAATTTAGATAATGTTAAAATTTCAGAAAATATTAAAAAAGTTGTTAGAGAAGAATTTCAACAATGTTTGAAACTTCTTGATTTCAACAAATATGCATATGACATTTATCGTCGTTGGTATATCGATGGTCGTTTATACTATCATGTTGTTGTAGATGAAAAAGCAACTAAAGAAGGTATCAAAGAAGTTAGATATATTGATCCTCGTAAAATTCGTAAAGTTCGTGAAGTTGCTAAAAGAAAACTTCAAACTGGTATGACATCTGGTCAAGGTGTTATGACAAAAACTGTTAATGAATATTTTATCTTCAATGATAAAGGTTTCAATTACGGTAATAAAGCAGTTGGACCAAGCACTAATGGTTTAAAAATTGCTAAGGATTCAGTATTACATATTGTATCTGGTTTAACTGATAACCAAGGTACAATGGTTCTATCATATCTACACAAAGCTATTAAGGCATTGAACCAATTACGCACACTTGAAGATGCGTTGGTTATCTATCGCCTTGCCCGTGCACCTGAACGTCGTATTTGGTATATCGATGTTGGTAATTTACCTAAGATGAAAGCTGAACAATATGTTCGTGACATTATGGTAAAGCACAAAAACAGATTAATTTACGACGCCTCATCAGGTGAAGTAAGAGACGACCGCAAATTTATGACGATGCTTGAAGACTATTGGCTTCCTCGTCGTGAAGGTGGAAAGGGTACGGAGGTTACTACCCTTCCAGGCGGTCAAACATTAGGTCAAATGGATGACGTTCTTTATTTCCAAAAGAAGTTTCTTCAAACATTGAACGTTCCTATCAGCCGTTTAAATTCAGATGCGCTTTTCTCTATTGGTCGTGCAACTGAAATTACTCGTGATGAATTGAAATTTGACCGTTTCGTTGTTCGTTTACGTTTAAGATTCTCTAGCTTATTCACTAAAATTCTTGAGAAACAATTAATCCTCAAGGGTATTATGTCACTTGAAGAATTCCAAGAAATTTCTATGGATTTCAAATATGAGTATTCAAGAGACAATTACTTTACTGAATTAAAGAATAATGAAATCACTGAAGGTCGTGCAAACCTTGCTCGTAATCTTCAAGATATGGCTGGTAAATATTATTCACATGCATGGATTCGTAAAAATATTCTCCATCAAACTGATGATGATCTTGAAAAGATGGATGAACAAATTACTGAAGAAACAAATTCACAAGATCCACGTTGGATTAATCCAACCATTGAACAAAATATGCAAATGATGCAGCAGCAACAACAAGCTGCTCAACAACCACCTGCTGGTTCTGAACCACCTGCTGGCGATCCAAATAAAATGGAAGAAGTTAGACAGGCAATGATCACTGTTGATCAAATGAAAAAGAAACCAAAAGCACAGCGTTCAATTCAAGACCAATCAAAATATAAAGCTGCAGTACAAATAGTTGCCAAAAATCCTGATATTGTGAAACAAATGGGCACTGGCGGCGGTACTACTGCCCAATAAGGAGAATATAAAATGACAGAGTTTAATAAATACAATTTAGAAGATTTAATTGCAGCATCTACTAACCAACAACCATTAGATTTTGAACATGTATTTGATGAGTTAATGGTAAGTAGATTACAAACAGCGGTTCAAAATAAAAAAATTCAGATCGCACAAAGTATGTATTCTTCACCAGAAGATTTGGAAAGCGAAAATAACTCAGAGGAAGATTACTAATGGCTAAGAAACCCCTAAGAAGCGTTGCTCCTAAAGACTCGAAGCAGGATTTAGAAGGCGTAAAAAAGTCTGAAGTTGTTGATGGTTCAACTGGCGTTGATCCAGGGGTTGACTACATGCCTAAAAAAGAAATCGGACAGAAGTTTGTTGCAGCTCATAAAACCGAAAAGTGGGCAAGTCGTGCAGGTAATAAGGGCGATGTATTCAGCGGTGATAAAGTAAAGTATGCTTTAGACACTCCTCAAAATAAACTTATGGGTCGCGACCAAAAAGAATCAGAAAAAGTATATGAAGCATCAAAGATGAAATGCGAATCATGCGGTAATATGTATGAAGGCGAATCATGTGATTGCGGCAAAATGAAAAAGGGCGGTAAGAAAAATCTTATCCTTAGTGGTGGTAAAGGTCTTCAAGAAGTTATTACAAAAAACACTCCTACTGGTGAAGTAATTCACGACATTGTTCATTCAAAAAATAAAATGTTTAAGGATGATTCAAAAGAACAACGTATTAAAAGAGCTCTTGGCGCCAAGTATGCCATGATGCGTAAAGAAGAAAAAGATAATGACGATACAGATGAAGAAATCAGCATGGTTGGTACAGAGCTAAGAGCTATTTGTGCTGATGCTGAAGACCTTCTTGCAAAAATGCCAAAAGATATGCACATTGAGCCATGGGTTCAATCAAAGGTTGCTGTTGCTAAATCAATGATTTCTGGCGTACGTGATTACATGCTTAATAAAAAACCAGTTAAAGAAGATCTAGCAATGCCAATGCTTGAAGATGGCAAAAAGAAAAAGAAAAAAGAAAAGATGGAAAAAGAATCAGCTCCAGCTGACACTACAATGAATTTAAATACATATGGAACTATCGATCAGGGGAGAGTATAATGCCTGGAATTTATAAACCACTTGGTACTGAATCGGTTTGCAACACTACTACTTTTAGCTCTTATGGAAAT
>Ga0136644_10001669_pt1 | contig 17484 bp, 17 predicted proteins | sample C_130820_EF_Meta_FD_94780 | JGI IMG/M metagenome (GOLD analysis project Ga0136644, IMG submission 94780) | Freshwater microbial communities from Lake Croche, Canada to study carbon cycling - C_130820_EF_MetaG (v2) (version 2) | ecosystem: Environmental > Aquatic > Freshwater > Lake | place... | reverse complement strand
TGCCGCCCAGCCGCAGGTTGAACAGGATTTCGGTGATGGTGGCGGTGGCCGGCGTGGAGGAATTCACCGTCCAGACGCCGCCCAGCGTCCGCCCCGCGCCATCGCTCAGCATAAAAAATGCCGATGCCCCGGCGCCAAAAGCCGCCAGGAATGATTGGTAGCCGGTGGGGGCTGCGCCCAGCGTGATGGTGCTGCCGACGGCGACGCTGCCCGGATTGGGCACCGCCATTTTGACCAGATTTTTGAGCATGTCAGAGCCTTTCGGAGACCCGAGCAGCTTGAAGTAGAAATGGCCTGCGACCGTGCGGCCAGCCGGGCGCGCCATGGCAAGGGTCGGCTCTCTCATGATCCGCGGTGCCGGGTTCAGGGGCAGGCCAATGCAGCCATTCGCATCGAGCAGGAGCGCCTTGACGCCGGAGGTGCCTAGGCCAAGACCGAGGAACAAGGTGCCGCCCTAGCCGTAGCGCCGCTGCTCCTCGCGCACATGGCCCGAGGGCAGCGCCTCCAGCCCCGGATCCTCGGGCAGCTCCACGCCGAAGTGGCGGCGCAGCACGTCCTGGATAAGTTCGTAGCAGCTGCCGATGCGCACCACCTCCATGGTGGTGAAGTCGATCATGGTCGAGGAGCGGCGGTAGCGGTGGTATTTCATCAGCCCGTAGTCGATCACTAGATCGGCGCAGGCTCGGATGGGTTCCTGCACCTCCTCGGCGCGGAACTTGGTGCCGGTGCCCGTGAGGTTGGCCGAGGAGCCGAACAGCGGCTGCCCTTCCTCGACCGCCAGCGTAGCCATCCGGTGTTCCAGCGGCCCCACATTCATCAGGATGGCGACAGTGCCGCCCTCGGTGCTCGCCGCCAGCGCCTCGTCGCCGAGCTTGCGCAGCAGCGGGTGGCCGGGACGGTAGGGGCCGATGGCCGAGATCGGCAGGTCATAATCCTCGACCAGGGCCCGGATCATGGTGTTCACGCGCGCGGGCATGGCGTGGACATCCTCATGGATGGCCATGCTGCCCAGCATGGCGTTGCGCTTGTGCGCGCCGCGGCCCTTCGCCTGGAAGAAGCGCGTCAGCGCCGCCTCGCAGCCGCCGGTACCGGCGTAGCCCACATCCGTCGGGAAGACGACGACGCCGCCCGCCTTCACCGCATCCACCGCGCGGCGCGCATCGGCCGCAATGTCGAGCACTGCCATCGGATCACTCAAGGTTGAGGTTGAGGCCGGCCAGGATCGGCTCCCAGCGCTCGCGCTCGGCGCGCAGGCGCGCGGCGGCCTGCTCGGGCGTGCTGGAGGCGACCTCGAAGCCGGCGCGTGTGAGCGTCTCGTGCAGGGCCGGATCGGCCAACGCCTCCACCGTCGCGGTGTTGAGCTCGGCCAGCACCTCGCGCGGGGTCGCGGAGGGGGCGAAGAGCATAAAGTTGATCGAGGAGAGCACGCGCGGCAGCCCGAGCTCGGCCGTGGTGGGGATGTCGGGCATGGCGGCCGATCGCCGGGCTGAGAGGATCGCCAGCGGTCGCAGCGTGCCGGTCTGGAAATGCTGAGTGACCGCGCCCAGCGAGAACACGCCGAGATGCACATGCCCGGCCAGCACATCGTTCAGCGCCGGCCCGCCGCCCCGGTACTGGACCTGGAGCATCCGCACATTGGCCTCGCGCGCGAAAAGCTCGAAGCCCAGGTGGTGGGGCGCGCCGAGGCTGGGATTGGCGAAGGAATAGCGGTCGGGCTCGCGCCGCAGCAGGGCCACGAACTCTGCCAAGTTGGCGGCCGGCACGCGCGGGTTGATGCCGAGCACGAGCGGCGTTTCGGCGATGTTGGAGATCACCGCGAAATCGCGCCACAGATCATAGGGAAGCCGGCGATAGAGCAGCGGGAAATAGGCGATGTTGTCGGCGTTGATGATCAGCGTGTAGCCATCCGGCGCTGCCCGGGCGGCGGCTTCCATGCCGATGCTGGTGGCCGCGCCGCCGCGGTTCTCGATGACCAGCGGCTGGCCAAGCAGCGTGCGCATGCGTTCAGCGTAGGGGCGGGACAGCGTGTCGGTGGCGCCGCCGGGCGGGTAGGGAACGATGAGGCGGATGGAGTGCGAGGGCCAAGCCCGCGCACGGGCGAGCGTGGAACACGCGAGGGTGGCGCTGAGCGTGGCCAGGGCGCGCCGATCAAACATGCCGATGAATCCCCCCTTCCTCTGACCGTGCGGCGGGAGCGGGGGTGCGTCAAGGGGGTGATCCGAACAAGTGTGGGGAGCGCGTCATGTGTCCGCCCCATGGAGCGGGTGAAATGTCCTGGATGTTCGACACCTGTTCTTAGGGGCGTGGGATGCGTCGGACAATCAAGCTCTGGGAGGTTTTCGTGATCCGCTTTGAGGAAGCGTTGGAGCGTCACCGGCTTGGCCGGTTGAGCGCGGACGAGGCTGGTGAGGCCTTGGGCATGCCGGGCCGCCAGTTTCGTCGTCTGCGTGTGCGGTATTCGGCGGAGGCAGCTGAGGGTTTGCGGGACCGCCGTTTGGGTCGTGCCTCGAAGCGCCGCGCGCCGGAGGCAGAGCTGGACCGGATGCATCGTCTTTATCGGGAGGGGTTTGCCGATTTCACAACGAAGCACTTCCACGAGGAGCTTATGCGGCGGCACAACTACAAGCTGGATTATACGGTGACGCGGCTGTCGTTGCAGGCGGCGGGGCTGGTGGCCAGGAGAACCGCTTGAAGGTCGTTGAGGGGATATAGCGATAGGGGCGCGGGTGGTCATGCGTCCAGGCTGCGGCTCTTGCTGCTGTCCAAAGCACCTTGCTGGCTGCCGCAGGTCGGCCTGACACTGCATACTGGTGACACCTTCACCACCCCGAAAGGTGCTACGCGCCGGTTCAGCGTCGGTGGCGAAGGCTGCATCGCCTTTGTGGTGCGTGGCAACGAGGATCCGGCAGCGCCAGGTTTCCTGCCGCAGAAGGCCGCGTGAATGGGCGGTGAGCCTAGCCGCTTTCCCGTTGCACGCTCCGCCTTGATTGTCAGAGAGCCGCCGCTTGCTCGGCCAGTGCGATCAGCCGCTCCATTCGCGGCACGAGGTCCATCGCGATGAACTCTCCATCCACGAGTGCCACGGCTTCGCCGCGCGCCGCCGCCTCGCGGTAGCCCGCGACGAAGCGGCGGGCGCGCGCGACCTCGGACATATCGGGCGTGAAAGCGGCGTTGATCGGTCCGATCTGGTCAGGGTGGAACACCACCTTGCCGGAAAAGCCGAGTTCCTTCGCACCCAGCGCATCGGCCAATGTGGCCTTTACATCGCGCAGGCCAAGCAAATAGGGCGCGTCGATTGCCTGGATGCCGACAGCGCCACAGGCGGCCACGATGGTCGCGCGCGGGAATTCCAGCGCGCGGGCCGTCAGCGCGCCGCCGGTCTGCAGCGTGTAGTCGCCGGGGCCGAAGAACATTCCGATGAGCCGTGGTGAACTATCGGCAATGGCCAGGGCGTTTAGCACGCCGCGCGGGGTTTCAAGCGTGGCGATGACGCCGACCTTCGTTCCCGCCAGCACAGCATCGAGTTCCCGCAGCGCCGCCGCATTTTCGACCTTGGGCACCAGCACGGCATCCAGATCGTCGAGCGGCAACGCCGCGATGTCGGCACGGAATTCGCCAGTTCCAACCGCGTTGATCCGCACCACCCGCTCACGGCGGCCGAAATCCAGGCCCCGTAACGCCTCGGCCACCGTTGCGCGGGCCTCTGCCTTGCGGCCCGGCGGCACCCCATCCTCTAAATCGAAGGCCAGGCTGTCCGCCGACAGGGTGACGGCCTTCGCCAGCCGTTCAGGCCGATGCCCCGGCGTGAGCATCATCGAGCGGCGCAGACGCAGCGCCATTAGATAACCTGCAGCGCGGTCAGCCTGTCGATCTCGGCCTGGTCGAGCTTCAGCCAGTCCCGATAGACCTCGTCATTATGCTGGCCCATCGATGGCCCCAGCCACTTCACGCGGCCGGGCGTATCCGTCAGCCGCGGCACGAGGTTGGGGATGGCGAGTTCGCCCACCCGCGGGTCCTTCATCGTCAGGATGTTCTCGCGATGGGCGTATTGCGCATCCTCGAAAATTTCGTCGATCGAATAGACGGGGCCACAGGGCACCTGGTCCTTTTCGCAGATCGCCATCAGCGCCTCGCGGTCGAACTGGATGGTCCAGGCGGCGACATATTCATCAACCTCAGCCCGCGCCGCCTCGCGCTGCTTAATCTTGCCCCATTTGCCGTCCTCGGCAAATTCCGGCACGCCCATGGCGACGGCGAGGCGGGTGAAGATCTTGTCCGATGTGCAGGCGATGGCGATCCAGCGGCCATCCTTCGTCGGGTAATGGCTATGCGGCACTACGTTCACCGTGCCGGGTCCCATGCGCTGCCGGACATAGCCGTTGAGTTGATAGCTCGGCGCCAATTCATCGAGGATGCGAAAGATCGGCTCATAAAGCCCGATATCGATGACCTGGCCGCGCCCGGTCTTGGCCAGCGCCTGCATAGCCAGCAGCACGCCCATGGCGCCATAGAGCCCCGCCAGATAATCCGGAATGGTGGCCGAGCCTGGCGTCACCGGCGGCCGGTCCGGATAGCCGGCCAGGAAAGAGAGCCCGCCGAAGGCATTGCCGATCCGCCCGAAGCCCGGCTTGCCGCTATAGGGCCCGGTCTGCCCGAAGCCCGAGATGCGGACCATGATGAGGCGCGGATTGACCGCCTTCAGCACATCCCAGCCCAGGCCCCATTTCTCCAGCGTGCCGGGCTGGAAATTCTCCACCAGCACATCGGCATCGGCGATCATGCGCTTGAGCAGGGCGGCACCATCGGGCTTGCGCAAGTCAAGCGTGGCCGAGCGCTTGTTGCGGCATTCGGAGAGCCAGGGCAGCGTCTCGCCGCACGCCGTCACCGTGCCGAATTTGCGCAAGGGGTCGCCCACGATCGGCAGTTCCAGCTTGATCACATCGGCGCCAAATTCGGCGAGTTGGGTGGAGCAGAAGGGACCAGCGAGGAAACTCGAAACATCGATGACGCGAAGGCCCTCCAGCGCCTGGATGGATGCTGTGTTGGTCTGGGACATGGTTTCCTCGTGATTTCGTATATAGTTTGCGCTGGTGAAATTTGTCCGGTCAAGCCAAGCTGGCTGCGGAGGAACCAATATGCCTTATGTCACCCGCCGAACCGCCATTCTGGGCGCGCTGGCCGCACCCGCGCTGGCGCAGCCCAGCTGGCCGCAACGGCCTGTTCGCGTCATCGTGCCCTATGCTCCGGGGGGTGGGACCGACCTTACGACGCGCGCGGTGATGGAGAGCGTGGGCCATAGGCTGGGCCGGCCGATCATCATCGAGAACCGGCCCGGCGCCGATGGCGCCATTGGCAGTGAGGTGGTGGCGCGCGCGGCCCCGGATGGCCATACGCTGACTGGCATCAACCCCACGCACCTGCTGCTGCGCCATACTGCGGCGGCCCTGCCCTACGACCCCATGGCGGATTTCACCCCCATTGCGGTTTTTGCACTGTATTCCTTTGTACTGCTTGCCTCGGCCGAAGCGCCGTTTCGCGACATTCCCGGTCTGATCGCCGCGGCGCGGGCGCGGCCGGGCGCCATTGCGCATGGTACGGCCGATGTCGCCTCAGGCGTGGTGGGTGCGCAATTCTGCCAGGCGGCCGGCATTGAGTTGAATGAGATTCGCTATGCCGGCGGCGGCGCCTCAACGCGCGATCTGATGGGCGGGCATCTGCCGCTCGCCTGGGTCAGCACCGCCACGGCCATGCCGCTCATGCAAAGCGACCGGCTGCGCATCATCGCCGTGACCTCGCCGCGGCCCTCGCCCTTCCTGCCGGAGGTGCCGACCTTCGCCAGCCTGGGCCTGGGCGATGCGAGCTATGAGGGCTGGTTCGGGCTTTGGGGGCCAGGCGGTATGGAGCCTGCGCTGGTGGCGCAGATCAACGCCGAAGCGCGCGCAGCCGGGGCCACCGAGGCCGTGCGCGCAAGGCTGCAAACCCTGGCTGTGGAGCCGGCCACGCTGAATGCGCCCGAGGTGGCCGCGCTGATGCGAGAGGATGCGGCGCGCTGGGCACGCGCAGCACGAGAGGGCCTGCTGCGCCGCGCCGGTTGATCGGGCGGCGGCCCTATTCGGCCGCGTGGCGCACTGGCAAGGCGGGGGGCGTGCAGCCTGTGTCGCAGCATCGGCCGGGCTGCTTTGAGGTGCGCTTGCCTTCGTCGAGAATCCCGCGGTCGAGCAAGCGCTCCACCACGGCGCTCTTCTCCTCCACCGGGTAGTTGCGCCAGATCTCGCGCTTCATCGCCTCCGGGCTGCCGCCGCCATGGAGCGAGATGACGGAGTACCAGCCGCCCTGGTTGGAGGCCGTCAGATCCTCCATGAAGCGCGCCACGTCCAGCCGCTTCTCGGCCGGAATATCCGCCCGTCCCGCCAGCACGGCCGAGAGCGAGGCCGCAGTTTCCGGATTGTGGTCCTCATCCGGCCCAGGCAGCGCCACGATGAGACCGCCGGAGACGTAATGCGCCAGACGATGCATGTCGTAGATCTGAGTGGCGAGCAGGAGCTTGCCGATATTGCTGAACACCGTATCCGGCATCACCGCGCCCGACGGATCGCGCGTGCCATAGACGCTGGCGGCCACCCCGCAGGCGAAAAAGCCCTCGACGATTTTGATGAGGTCGACCATCGCGTCGCGGATATGGCCGTGGCGGTTGGTGTCCAGCCCATTGGCCTCGATCATCAGCGCGCCAGCGCCGATCAGCAGGTCGCCGAAGCCAGCGCGGGCGGCGATGCAGGAATGGCGGTGGTGGGTGGCATAGGTGGTGGTGAGGAAGCCGGCCTCCTCGTGCTCGCCGGCGAAGAAGACCCGCTCCCAGGGGACGAAAACATCCTCGAAGACAACCACCCCGGTGGACTGGCCGTACTTGTTGCTGAAGCGCGCCGCCGCCTCACCCGGCCGGCCGGCGGGGCGGGCGATGATGGTGATGCCCGGCGCATCGGCCGGCACGGCGCAGCAGACGGCGAAATCCGCATCCTCGGCCGTCATGGTGCGGCAGGGCATCACCAGGAATTCGTGCATATAGGGCGCGCCGGTGACGATCGCCTTGGTGCCGCGGATGATGATGCCATCTGCCCGCCGCTCGGTGATGTGGACATGCACATCCGGGTTGGCCTGCTGCCCGGGCCGCTTGGAGCGGTCGCCCTTCGCATCCGTCATGGCGATGCCCAGGCTGAGGTCGCGGGCCTGCACATCGTCGAGATAGGCCAGGAAGCGCTGATGCCGCTCGCCGGTGTGGATGAGGTCGGCGCGGCTGGTCGCCTGGTGCAGCGCGTTCAGCGCGTCATGGGCGAGGTAGCGCTGGGCGCAGCCCGATTCGCGGCAGAGCAGGCGCACCGCTTCGAGCTTGGTCAGCAGATCGTCGGTGCTGCCATTGACGTGCAGCATGCGGTTGGTGACGCGGCCGCTGGCACCTTGCGTCGCCACCATCAGCTTCTGGTATTCGTCCCGCAGGGCGAAATCATAGGTGACGCCCACGGCGTTGATGCCGGGGCTGAGCAGCGGTTCGTCGGCCACGCTGGTGATCGCCTGGCCATTGACGAAGACCCGCGGCGAAAGGGCGCGGAGCGAATCCCGATAGGCCTCGGCGGAGATCAACATGGTGGCGTTTCCTGAATGCTTGCGTAAAATCTAACGCCGTTTAATTATGTCCGTCAATGAGCATTTCCACCAAGCGCGAACAGGGCCGCGAACGGATTCTTGACGCGGCTCGGACCATCTTCGCCGAGGCGGGTCTGGAAGGTGCGAGCCTGCGCGCCATCGCGGCCCGGGCCGGCTATACCCCGGCCGCGCTGTACTTCCATTTCGACAGCCGCGAGGCGATCTATGCCGCCTTGCTCCAGGCATCGCTGCTGGAGTTGCGCGCGGATGTGGGCGCGGCTGCGCAAGGGGGCCCGCGCCAGGCCTTCCGTGCCGGCGCGCTGGCGCTGTTCGATTTCTACGCGGCACGGCCGCAGGATCTGGCGCTGGGCCTCTATCTCGGCCCTGGCAGCCCCGCACCACGCGGCTTGGGGGCCGAGATCGACCCGGAGTTGAACGCCGCCCTGATCGACGCCCTGGCACCGATCCGCACCGCCGCCGCCGGCTTCTGCGATGATCCCGACGCCTTGCTGGCCCAGGCCTTTGCCCAGGCGGTGGGGTTGCTGGTGCTGGCGGAGACCCGCCGCTTGCGGCTGTTCTCGCAGGCCGCCCGTGGGCTGATGGAAGCCATGCTCGCTGCGCTGCTGGAGGCTCGCCCATGAGAGTGCTCGACCGTCGCACCGCGATGCTGCTGCTGGTGGACCTGCAGGTGAAACTGCACCCCGCCATCGCCGAGGGCCCCGCCGTGCTGGCGGAGGCGCTGCGCCTGGCCCGCCTGGCCCAGCTTTTTGAAGTTCCGGTGCTGGCCACCGAGCACTGCCCGCAGGCCATCGGCCCGCTGCTGCCGGAACTGGCGGCGCTGAGCGGCGGCATCATCGGCAAGACCAGCTTCGACGCCTGCCGCGCGCCAGGCTTTCTCGGCGCGCTGCCGCCGGAGTGCAGCGATATCGTCCTCTGCGGCTACGAGGCGCATGTCTGCGTGTTGCAAACCGGCCTTGGGCTGCTGCGGGCCGGGCGCCGTGTCTGGGCGGTGCGCGATGCCATGGGCGCGCGGAACCCAGCCAGCCGCGAGGCCGCTCTGGCTCGCCTCGCCCGGGCCGGCGCCGAAATCGTCACCACCGAGATGGTGGCCTTTGAATGGGCCGAGGATGCGGCTGATCCCAGGTGGCGCGCGTTGCTCGCGCTGGTGAAGTAGCCGCGGGGCCGTTACTAAGGCTTTCACCCCATCGTGGAAGCTTGCGTGACCTCCAGGCAGGACATCACCGACCCGAGGCCCCGGTACCGCCAGATCGCCGATGAACTGCGGGCGGAAATTCGCGGCGGGCACTATGCCATCGGCACGATGCTGCCGACCGAGACGGAGCTTTGCGGGCGCTTCCAGGCGTCACGGCACACGATCCGCGAGGCGCTGCGGCTGGTTGAGGATGCAGGCCTCGTCGCCCGGCGCCAGGGCAGCGGCACCACCGTCATCGCGCACGAAAATCCAGGCCGTCTGGTGCAGGATATTTCGCGCGTCGGCGGGTTGCTACAATACCCGGACGAGACGCGGCTGACCGTGCTGCGCGCCCGCGACACGGTGCTGGATGACGAGGCTTCGGCACTCATGAACATGCCCGCGGGCGAGACATGGCTGCGGGTCGAGGGCATCCGCCGGGTGCGTGTTACCACCGCGCCCATCTGCTTCACCACGCTGCTGCTGCCGCCCGAATTCGCCGCCGTCGTGGAGGAGATCGGCCAGGAGCCCGGGCCAGTCTATGCCCTGCTCGAACGCCGCTTTGGGCTGCGTCTGGCCTCGGTGGATGTGGACCTTTCCGCAGGTGGCGTGCCGGCGACGCAGGCGGCGCTGCTGGAGGTTGAGGCCGGCGCGCCGGCGCTGATGATCCGCCGGCGTTACATCGACGAGACGGGCCGGGTCTTCGAAGTCTCCCATAGCTGCCACCCGGCACCGCGGTTCCACTATCGCGCCACGCTCAGGCGCGAGTTGTAAGCGCAATCCGTTCGGCCAGCGCGATGACCCGCTGCGCCCGTTCGACGATGGGGTAATCCACGAAGCGCCCTTCCACCTGAATCGAGGCGAGACCCGCGGCCTCGGCCTCGGCAAAGGCTGCGACGATGCGATGGGCGCGGGCCACCTCGGCCTCGGGCGGGGAATAGGCGGCATTGGCGATGGGCACCTGGTCGGGATGGATGCACAGCCGGCCCTGGAAACCCAGCGCCACGCCGCGGGCGCAGGAGGCATGGAAGGCCTCCATTTCGCGCAGCTCAATCCAGACCGTGTCGATTGGCGCTTCCAGCCCGGCGGCGCGGCTTTGCAGCACCATCTGGGCCCGGGCGGGTTCCAGCACGGTCTCGGCGAGGTCCCAGCTCATGCCGAGGTCCAGCGTGTAGTCGCCCGCGCCGAAGCTGAAGCGCTTCACCCGCCCGCCCAGCGCCACGGCGCAGGCCATCAGCACGGGCAGTGTCGCCATGCCGCGCGCGGTTTCGATGATCGGCATCACCTCGATGCCGCGCTCCGGCAGCCCCTGGCCGCGTTCGAGGTCGCGCATCAGCCAATCCACGGCGAGGAGCTGTGCCGGGTCCTCCAGCTTGGGCAGCACCAGGCCGTCCAGTTGCTTTGAGACCACGGCCTGGATGTCGCCCGGGCAGAATTCGGTGTCGAAGCTATTGACCCGGACGAAGCCGCGGCTCGTACGCGGCCGCTCCAGCGCGGCCCGGACCAGGGCCCTGGCCGCGACCTTGGCGGAGATCGCCACCGCATCCTCCAGGTCGAGAATCGCGGCATCGGCGCCGGTAGTGAGCACCTTCTCGGCGCGTCGGGCATGGTCGCCGGGGGCGAAGAGGAAGGTGCGGCTGGGCGCGGTCATGGCTTGGTTCCGTGGTGTGGGTTGCGCTGATAGGCGGCGCGGGGCGGCGCGTCCAGGCAAATTTGTCCGTATGTTTGACACCCTGTTAAACCCCAAGCATGCTCGCCCCAACGCGCTGTGCAATGGCGCGATATGGAGAAACGTCATGGACAGCCTGCCGCTCGACGTCACCACGCGCGCGCCGATCTCGCGCCAGCTCGCCAATTTCGCCCTGGCACTCAGGGTGGAGGACATCCCCGCCGATGTGATGGCCCAGGCCAAGCGCCATGTGCTGGACAGCCTGGGCATCGCATTGGCCGCCTCTGGCTATGATTACGCAGCCCGCACCGCCGCCGCCATCAGCGGGCTGGCCGGCATCGGCAGCCACCCCGTCATCGGCATGGCGCTGCGTCTGCCGCTGCGCGATGCGGTGATGCTGAACGGCGCGCTTGTGCATGGGCTGGATTATGACGACACCCACTCGGACGCGATCGTGCATGGCTCGGCCAGCGCGGTGCCCACGGCGCTGCACATGGCGCGCGAGCATGGCGCGAGCGGGGCCGAGGCGTTGCTGGCCTATCTGCTAGGCATTGAGGCCGGCGCGCGCATTGGTGCGGCGGCGCAGAATGGCTTTCACCTCGTGGGCTTCCACCCCACCGGCATGGTCGGTGCCTTCGGCTGCGCGCTGACCGCGGGGCGGCTGGCCGGCGCCACTGCGGCGCAGGTGGCCGCAGCACAGGGCGTGCTCCTGTCGATGGCCGCGGGCTCGATGGAATTCCTGGAGGATGGCTCCTGGACCAAACGCATCCATCCCGGCTGGGCCGGCTTCGCCGCCATCACGGCGACGGCGCTGGCCCGGCAAGGTTTCAAGGCCCCGGCAGCCGCCTATGAGGGCCGCTTCGGGTTATTCCGCAGCCACATGCAGGACCGTGCGCCGGCCGACCTCTCGCGCTGCACCGAGCGGCTGGGTGAATTGTGGGAGATGCGCAACGTCGCCCTAAAACCCTATCCCTGCTGCCACTTCAACCATGCCTTCGCCGATGCGGCGCTGACGCTGCGCGCGGCGCATGGGCTACAGCCGGAGCACATCAAGCACATCACCGTGCGCATCCATCCTGGACAGGTGAAGGTGGTCTGCGAGCCCGAGGCCTCGAAGAAGGTGCCGGCCAATTCCTATGACGCGCAGTTCAGCGTGCACTACGCCGTGGCGAGTTGCCTGCTGCATGGCCGCTTCACCCTGGACGAGTTGGAGGAAGAGAGCATCCGCGACCCGCGCGCGCTCGCCCTGTGCGCGCGCACCAGTTACGAGACGGACGAGACCAGCCGCTTCCCGCGCTACTATTCTGGCGAGTTGGTGATCGAGACCATCGATGGCCGGACCCTGCGCCACCGCGAGGAGTTCAATCGCGGCTCCGACGGCAATCCGCTCTCGGCCGCCGATGTTGAAGCCAAGTTCCTCGACAACGCACAGCGCCGGGTCTCGCCCGACCGTGCACGCCGCATTCTCGACCTAGTGATGGGTCTCGACGCCGCGCCCGATGTGTTGGCGCTGACCGAGGCATTAACCAGCCGATGACCCCTCGCAATGACATGGCGATGGTGGCCTTCCTGCAGGCACAGAACTGCTCGAACTATCCGGGCTCATGGCGGCATCCTGAAACGATGCAGGATTTTTTGAAGCCGCAATACTATCAAAGAATTGCCCGCACTCTGGAGGAAGGGCGCTTCCACCTCGCCTTCTTCGACGACCGTCTGGCCCTACCCGACATTCTCGGCCACGACCATGCCGAGGCGATGCGCCACGGCATCCGCGTGGTGAAGTTGGACCTGATCTCGATCCTGACGGCCATGGGGCTGGCCACGGAAAAACTTGGCCTCGGCGGCACCTATTCCACGACCTACTACGAGCCCTATCACGTCGCCCGCGTCTTCGCGACGCTGGACCATATGCTGGGCGGGCGCGTCGCCTGGAATGTGGTGACCTCCCTGAACGACAGCGAGGCGCATAATATGGGCCGCGCCGAGCATCCCGAGCACGACCTGCGCTACGACCGTGCCGAGGAGTTCATGCAGATCGTTCTCAGCCAATGGGATGCCTGGGACGACGATGCGATCATCAACGACCGGGAAAGCGGGGTCTTCGCCGATCCCGCCAAGGTGAAGCGGCTGAACTTCGAGGGGCGCTGGTACACGAGCCAGGGCACCTTCACCGTGCCACGCACGCCGCAAGGCCGGCCGGTGCTCATCCAGGCCGGTCAGAGCGGCCGCGGCCGGGCCTTCGCGGCAAGCTGGGGTGACTTGATTTTCGTCATCTACCCCAATCTCAAGGCCGGGCAGAAGGTCTATGCCGAATTCAAGGCGCAGGTTGCAGCTTCCGGCCGGGACCCTGACACCGTGCGCGTCTGTCCGGCCGTCTATGCCATCGTCGGGAACAGCGAGGATGAGGCGGCGGAGAAGCAGGCGCTGATCGAGAGCCTGGCCAAGCCGATTGACGGGCTCGCCCTGCTGTCGGAGGTGCTGAATTACGACTTCGCCTCCAAGGCCATGGATGAGGCCTTCACCGATGACGAGTTGGCCGGCATCAAGGGCTTGCAGGCAATCCGTGACCGTGTCGTCGCGGGTTCGGGCAAGCAGAATCCAACGCTCGCTGATTTCGTCAGCATCAGCGGCCGCGGTACCATCCGCGAATTCCCCTGCTTCACCGGCACCGCCAAACGCGTGGCCGAGGAAATGCACCATTGGTATGAGGCCCGCGCCTGCGACGGCTTCGTGCTCGCGGCCACTCATATGCCGGGCTCCTATGAGGATTTTTGCCGGCTGGTGGTGCCAGAACTGCAACGCCGTGGCGTCTTCCGGCGCGAATTTAGCGGCACGACGTTGCGCGACAACCTCGGCCTGCCGCGCGCACAACCCTTTGACTGGCAACGGACACAACAGCACGGAGCAAGCAGATGAGCCTACCCCGCCGCGCGGCGCTGGCCGCCCCATTCCTTGCCCTGCCAGCATCGGGGCAGAGCTACCCCGCTCGCTCCGTGCGGATCATCGTGCCCTTCCCCCCCGGCAATATGAGCGACCTGATCGCCCGAGTGCTGACCGAGGAAATGCAGACTCGCCACAACGTGCAGATCGTTGTCGATAATCGCGCCGGCGCCACGGGTGCCATCGGCGTGCAGGCCGTGGCGCGTGCCGAGCCTGATGGGCACACGCTGTTGCTCACCTCCAATTCGCCCGTCGCGGTGAACCCTGCGCTAACGCCGAACCTGCCCTTTGACGTGCTGCGCGACCTGATGCCTATGTCGTTGATCGGCTGGACCGGGTTTCTGATCGTGGTGCCGCCTGATTTGCCGGCGAACAATCTGGCCGAGATGGTGGCGCTGATGCGCGCCAGCCCCGGCCGCTACATCGCGGCCAATCCCGGCATGGGCACCGCCGGGCATCTCACGACTGAGATGTTCTCCCGCCTGACGCATGTGCCGATGGAACAGGTACCCTATCGTGGTTCGGCCCAGGCGTTGCTCGACCTCTCGGTGGGCCGGGTGCATTTCATGATTGACGCCATGACCTCGGCTCTGCCGCAGGTGGTGGGCGGGCGGGTGAAGGCGCTGGCGGTGCTGGCGCATAATCGCTCACCCCTGCTGCCCGATGTGCCCAGCATGACGGAGGCCGGGGTGCCGGAGGTGGCGGATTTCCAGAGCCTGGCCTGGGCAGGGCTGATGGCCCCAGCAGGCACGCCGATGGCTGTGACGTTGTACTGGAACCGCATCCTCAACGAGTTGCTGGCCGACCCGGGCTTCATCCGCCGATTGGCGCAGCAGAACATCGAGGGGGCGCCGCCAGGAGGCCCCGAGCGGCTGGCTGACCTGCTGCGCGCCGATCTTGCGCGATGGCGGCAATTGGTGCGCGACGCGAAGATTACGATCTGATCGTCAGGCGCGGCGGCCTGTCGGCGTGAGCGCTTCATAGACGCCAGCGTCACGCTGACGACGCCAATCGGTGAGAGTCGATGAATAGCGCCCCTCGCGCCGCAAGATGGCACCGCCGCCGCCGGGTCCGGCGCGGTCGATTTCGGCCAGGATTCGGAGCTTATCGGAAGCGGTAAATGTCCGTCGGCGGCGCGGCCGGTCGAGGAGTTCGGGCGCCACCGGCGGATAGGGCAGTTGCTGCTGTCGTGCGGGGCATGACCATTGCGATGTTCTACCTGTCGCCCTCAAGGGTAGACTTCCGGGGGGTCGATGTCTCATCATTGTTGGCACGGAGGGGGAAGCCATCCAGAGGAACCGGGTGCAGATCAAAGGCTGGTCGACAAGCCGCCCGGAACTCCTGTTTAATGAGTGCACCGCTGGTGAGATGGAGTTTGCGTCACATGGAATTTGCGCTGTTCAACCTGATGTCGTTGAACCATGCAGAGGAAACGCCCGGGCAGGTCGTGGCGCTGACCGTGGCCGCGGTGCAGCAGGCTGAGGCGCTCGGCTTCGATGCAACCTGGTTCGCTGAGCACCACTTTACCAACGCTTCCGTTTGCGCTTCGCCGCTGATGATGGCCGCGCATTGCGCGGCCGTGACCAAGCGCATCCGGCTCGGCCCCGCCGTGGTGGTGCTGCCGCTGCACCACCCGCTGCGCGTGGTACAGGAGGTTGGGATGCTGGATCTCCTGAGCGGCGGGCGACTGAACCTTGGGATTGGCACCGGGCACCAGCCGCATGAGTTCCGTAGCTTTGGCGTGGATCTCGCCGCGCGCGCGGAGATCCTGAACGAAGGTTGGGATATCCTCGAACAAGGCCTGCGCACCGGCAGCGTGGAGCATGCCGGCACCCATTACCAAATACCCGCCACGCCGATCTGCATTCCAGGCGCGGTGCCGCCACTTTACTTGGCCGGCGGCAGTCCGGAGCTTCTTGCCCGCGCCGCCCGCAGCGGGGCCACGCCCCTGATCAGCCAGGGGCTGCGCGAGGCGGAGGCCGCACTGCCTCTCAAGGCGAAGGCGGAGGCTGGCTATCGGGCCGGCGGCTTCACGGGACGTAATATTCCCCTTGGCATCCAGCGTTACATCTTCGTGACCGACGATCCTGCCGAGCAGCGCCAGGCGGCGGAGGGCCTGCTCAAGCTCGCCCGCTCCACCCTTTCCCTGCGCGACGAGACGCCGCTGCGCGATGGCGTGATGATGCGCTCCGTCCCTTATCAGGGCGAGCCGAGCGTCGACTGGCTTCTGGAGCGCGCACCCATTGGTTCGGCTGAGAAGGTGGCTCGCATCCTGGCGCATGACATGCGGGTGCTGCGTCCCTCGCATATGAGCCTATATATGGGCTTCTCCGGCCTTCCGAGTGGCTCCGCCCTGGCGGCGCTGGAGCGCCTTGGCCGCGATGTCCTACCGCAATTGCGCAAGGGCGAAACCCTCGCGCTGGCCTCCTGAGGCCTATTCCACGCGGGCGCCTACGCGCTCCACCACGGCCCGCCACGTCACGAGGTCCCGCGCCAGCCGAGCGCGCGTCGCCTCGCCATCGGCTACGGCCGGGGTGAAGCCCATGGCCACCACACGCTCCTCGATCTCACGCTCGCGCGCGACCCGGGTGAAGACATCCGAAAGGCGCCGTACGATGGCCGCCGGCGTGCGGGCGGGGACCAACAGGCTGTACCAGGTGGTGCTGTCGAAGCCCGGCATGTTGCAAGCTTCCGCAATAGTCGGGATTTCCGGCACGGCAGGCACGCGCGTGGCCGAGGTCACGCCCAGCAGCCGCACCCTCCCCTGGCGATAGAACTCGATCACCGGGCCGGTCTGGTAGAAGAAGATGTCCACATCGCCTTGGTAAAGCGCCGTCATCGCGAAGGGCCCGCCGCGATATGGCACATGCACGAGGTCAAGCCCAAAGGCGACCGCAAATTGCGCGCCGGCCAAATGAGTGGAGGCGCCAATGCCCGTGCTGGCATAATTCATCCGGCCGGGTGCGGCGCGCGCGGCGCCGATCACCGCCTGGCAATCGGTGAATTGCGGGCGCTTTTCGGTGCTGACGGTTAGAAAATTGGGTGCCTCGAAGGTGGTCAGCAGTGGAATGAAATCCGCCTGCGTGTCCACCGGCATGCGCAGAAAGACCGAGGGGCTGATGGTTAGCATGGCCGAGGTCGCGATCAGTACGGTATGCCCATCCGGCGCCGCGCGCGCCACGGCTTCCATCCCGATATTGCCCGAGGCACCGGAGCGAATATCGATGACCACTGGCACGCCGAGCTCCTGCTGCACCCGGGTCTGGATAAGCCGTCCATAGATGTCGGGCGCGGTGCCGGCGGGGAAGCCTGAGACCAGCATGACTGGGCGGCCGGGGATGGGGAATTCCTGCGCGCCGGCGTCGGACCAGATCGGGAGAAACGTCGCGGCGGCCAGCGCCATCCTCCGAATTCGATGCATCATGGGTTACTTCGCCTTTCCCTGGGAGGTGCCGAAATTTTGGCGCGCGCACCTCAGCATGAGTGTGACCCTCGTGGACGGGTAAGTTCAAGAGCGTTCGACGGGGCTACGTTTGTTGCAACACCACCATAGCCTGAATTATTCACCAAGGTTGGCGGACATGGCGCAACTTTCTGATCAGACATAGGATTCGGTTGCGACACTCGCATCCATCCGATTTCGGACGTCATGCCCGATAAGGTAGAATCTACCCCCGCGCTGCCCGGCCTGTCACCGGTCTGCGGCAAACCCATCATCGCCCGCTTCGACGGAGGCCAGTTGTCATCGGACGGCGGCGTGCTGGCCCTGCGCGAGATCGAAACCCGACTGGGGCTCGCCAACCGTCTCGCCGCCTGCGTCGCCGACGGCCGCTGAATGGCCGGTGTTATACAACTTGATGAGGTGCCGAGCAGTCGCCGGCACCGGCTTTGGCAGTGACGTTTCGGCGGGAAATTGCCAGTTTCGGGCAAGTGGGGTTCGAACCAGGGCAAGTGTCGATCGCGCGGAAACCGGCCCTGGCAAGACCATCCTGCGGCTTGTGCTGGACCGCCTGCCGCGCCTGGTCATTTGAACCACGGGGCGGTG
>Ga0136644_10001663_pt1 | contig 17517 bp, 16 predicted proteins | sample C_130820_EF_Meta_FD_94780 | JGI IMG/M metagenome (GOLD analysis project Ga0136644, IMG submission 94780) | Freshwater microbial communities from Lake Croche, Canada to study carbon cycling - C_130820_EF_MetaG (v2) (version 2) | ecosystem: Environmental > Aquatic > Freshwater > Lake | place... | reverse complement strand
TATTTTTTTGCCCCACCATTTTTTTGCCCTAACATCTTTTTGCCCCACCAAATCTCTACCAGTCGTAGGTGGTGGTCAACTCCCCGCCGTTGCGGGTGCAAAGAGATTTTAAGACAATCGGATCGATGCTCGCTGATAGGAAACGAACCCCCCCATCTCCGTAAAGAGTATTGCAACCAGATGTGTGGAAGGAAGAAAATCCACCCATGACCAAGCTGCCGTTGTCGGGGTTCGAAGTCAGGTCCGATGTTACCAACTTGAAGTTCTTTTTGACAGGATCCATCGTTCCGTTGCGCAGCGTCGCGCGCGTTCCGGACATCCATCCAAGATCCCCTTGTTCAGAGATCTTTTCGCTTAAGAAAACGGTGTTCGACGAACCATCGCCGATGTCACTGAACTTGGTCCTGCTCCCAAGATAGAACACGCCGTCGTTGTCTTTGTCCAGTGGGACTTCGGTGCCCGAGTAGCAGGCTCCATAAGTGGTAGAGCCGATATCCACGCTATCGACACCAAAGCGTGCGCTCAATGGATAGGAGGGGCAAGCATAGACGGCCAGTTGTGTTTGCCGAGCTTGGGCATTCGCCGGATCGTACACTCCCTTGGTCTGGTCGATCGATTTGTAGAGATAGCTTTGCTCAAGGTAGGGCATGATCTTGACGGTCCAACTCATGTGATTGCCGATCGGTTCGTTTCGGATCGGTCCGGAGTCGTTGACCGTGCCGCTTGGAAGATGCTCGGCGGCGAATTCGAAATTGTGCATAGCCAATCCGATTTGGCTGATGTTGTTGGCACACGACATGCGCCGAGCGGCCTCGCGGGCCGCTTGGACCGCCGGCAACAAGAGCCCGACGAGGATTCCAATGATCGCGATGACGACCAGCAATTCCACAAGAGTAAAGGCTCGTTGGTTGTATCGGCGGCTCGATGAGCCGTAAGTCCTGTAGCAGACGATCGATTTCGACATGGCAGTAGCTCCTAAATGGACGATGAATATCTCTTGGAAAAGGTTCGTATTTGAATCTAAGGATTTTCGCTCAACACAATGCGTCTTGTGCGTTGGATCCTCGATGGATGGTGGCCGCGGCCATCCATCGAGGCTTGGATGCCAGCGATTACCTTGCCATCTTGGCGCAGGATCTCGATAGCGACTTTCATTCCCACACCCGAGCTGGGGTCTTGCTTGTCGAGCCAGAGCTCACCGGAATAGCTTGGATCCTCGGTGAACTGGGTAACGGCTCGATCGCAACCGGCATCGCACAGAAGTTGGGTTTGGATCAAGTCCCGTTCGGACTTGACCCCTTGGCGATGCCGCAGAACAGAGCGGATGTTGGTGGCGGCCAAGCTGGTGAAGATGGCCACCGCGACTAGAGCGACGATCAGGATTGCTCCAGATCGTTTGGTTCTTCTTGCTCTTCTCATGGCAGGTCCTCCAGGATGCGGTACCGTTGATCAGAGGGTTTGCCGAGGACTCGAAGTCGCGTGCCTACGGTTTCGCCGGCTGGATTGGTGGCTCGGACAATTAGGTAGGGGGATTCGAAGGTAGCTAGGTAGTCGACACCCAGAACGTAGTTTTCTGGAGCGGAGGGTTTGGCCGCCAGAGGCTCCTTTAGTTCGCACCGTCGCTGAACTTGGTTGTCTTTGGATTCATAGACAATGTCTTTGCCGGGCATGGAAAGGACGACCCGATTGCCGGACTGAAAGTCAACGCGTTGGGCTTTTGAGAAATCGGCTCGCCAGTCAGCGGCTAGCAGGCTCAGTTCACGTTGCAGATTGGTTAGCTTTTGCATCGATTGTGTCCAATGCATGGAGCGTTCGATGAGGGTCACCCCCAGGAGCATGACCATCGACGCTGCAGCCATGTTCAAGCAGAGCTCAATGAGCATCGAGCCGTCTCGTCGAATCCTATTTTTGCCTTGTCTTCTCATGGCCTCTTCTCCTTGGTCGATACCCAGCCGGTCAGTTCGACCAGAGCAGGCTCGCCGGGTCGTTCCCATCCGATCCGCACGACGACCTTGGTGCCGCTCTGATCATCGATTTTTTGGACATTGATTTTTCCGCCCGGTAGAGCCTGCAGGACCTCCTCGGGCAGTGTGATTTTCTCGAGCCGAGCATCGAGGTCGTCCAAGCCGCCTGCGGTCAGCAGGTCGATCTGGTTAGCAGCTTCATGAAGCGCCAATTGGTAGTGTTTGGTGTCTTTTGCGACGGCGAGCAATCGATAGTTCATGCCCACCATGCAAGAGATCAAGGCAGCTAGAAGAAATGCCGACACGACGATTTCCAGCTGCATCAATCCTCGGCGATTCCGTGTTGTGGCATGCCGCGTTGTTTGATGTCGGGTGCTTGATCGTGGTAATTTATGCATGAGCATCGCTTTATCTCCAACGAGTGTCCTGAGCGAGTTCTGAGACGATCGAGTACAAGCTTTCCAGGAACGCATAGCTGACCGCGAGGACGAACAGACCGAAGGCGATCAGGACTATAGGATGGAGGATCGACTGCAACCAACCCCATCGATAATGTTCGTGCGTGCTGAGGGACTGAGCTAGTTTGCGAAGCACCCAGGCTTGTTCCTTTTTCGATTGGCCTTGCAAAGCCTCTTGCTGTGGGGCAGTCAGTAAGCCAACCGACCCGATCGCATCCCACTCCTGGGAGCCCTTTTCGATCTCATTGCGAGCGATCAGGAGCCGTTTTCGCATGTCGGCATTTGCATGGAACTTTGCGAGGGTCGAAAGTGCGCCTTCCATGGGACGTCCATGTTCGGTGTTGTTAGCAAGGATCCGCAGGAGCGATGCTTGATTTTGCGAAAAGCTATCCTGGGGGATTCTCAGCAATTTTGCGAACCACGTTCGCAATCCCTCCGACCAGGTCAAGAGAATCCCTATGCAAGTCAACCCCAGCGCGATCGCTGCCGGTAGCGTCGAGTAACGAAGCGCGGAACTCAGTTTGTCATACCCGCGTTGCATATCAAACTCTTGGAGCATCTTCAGAAGAGTCGGGCCGATAAAGTAGGAGAAAAAAGACATGATCGACAGCATCGTGAACGAAACTGCAAGCCAGTAGGCTAGATAGGGTCGCCAGTACGATGGCTCGCGGTCGATCAGCTCCTCGGAGCTTTCGAGTCGAAGTTGCTCGAAGGTCGCATTCGTGATTCCGCTCTGCTGCCCGAGCCTCAGTGCAAGGATCGTGTCGGAGGGTAAAACACCGGGTTCCTGCTCAAGGGCATCGACCCAAGGCACCCCTTGGTCGATCATGCGGGCAACCCTCAGAAGCTTGTAGCTGTAGCCTCCTGGATACTCTTTGGCCAACGCTCGAATCATCGGAGCCGGCGGGACAGATTGGCGAAGGCTCGCATGCAAGATCGCCAGAAATGTCGATTGCTGCTCGGCGATCAAGCTTCCGGGGATCAGCGTGGAACTCAACCAGGGATTCTTGTTGGATTGGTTCATGATTCAGTTTCCTTTCAACCGCTAAGTGCCGTCAGAAGGCTAATCAGGGGCATGAACAATGCGAGCACAAGAAAGAAGACCATCTTTGCGACGAACACAAGAAGCAAAGGTCCAAGCCAGGTATAGGAAAAACTCGGACGGCTCGACCATCGCGTCGCATAGCTTTGAGCGATCTCTCGAAGAATCGATGCCCCAGGGGCACCCTGCCGATGCAGATCCAGGGCCGCGATCGACGAACTGGAGAAGTTATTTGCACCCGGTTGCCTGCTCCAGGGTTGATCAGGATTGGAATGGAAAGCCTCGACCAAACGCTCCGATTGGAACTTGAGCCAAGGCCTTTGGCTAGCCAAGCCTGCGGTCGTTATGGCTCCATCAACCGGCATTCCGACCGCCAAAAGTTCCGACAGCGTGCCGGACCAGCTGGCCATGGACCCGAGGCTCTTTTTGTTTCCTCGGCGAAGGAAGCCAATCCAATTAATCCCTTCGAGTCGATCTAGCAGATACCCGATGAGTTTGATGATCCCGATCAGCAAGCCAATGCCGATGAGAATCTGAGCGATGGCAAATAGGGTTTGATTGGCGACGAAATTTGCGATGCTGAAAACCAGCTTGGTCAGCGGAGGCAACCGGAGCTGGAAGTCAACGAACATCGCTTGGAACGCCGGGATAATCGCGACAGAGATGTAGTACAGGAGGACCATCGCTGCGGCACCGAGCGTTAGCGGGTAATAGAATCGTCGCAACAGATCGAGTATTCCGACAGGTTGCTTGAGCAACAGGCGGTACCAAGGCTCCAAGATTGAAAGATCCTCGGGCTTGTCAGCCCCCCTCAGGATGATCGGCAGAAAGGGAGCAAGCGATGGATCGCTGACCCATATCTGGGCCTGGATCGACTCTTGGAGAGATCGAAGCAAGAGCTTGGTTCGCTCGGATGGAATTCTACTGTCTTGCGAAGATCGCTCGACGAGCCATGCCTGCAAGGGTGCACTTTGTGCGATCGCATCGTCGATGCGAGCCAAGTACTCGGTATTTTGACTGCCGGTATTTTGACTGTCGGGGTTTTGATTGGCATCGAGGCTCATGACCGAGGTTCTCCGACCTGGATAAGAAGTTCCACGACCGGCCAGAGGACCGTCCAGCCCAATAGGGCGGTCATGGCTCCACCCAAAAGCAAGTAGACAAGGAAGAACCCACGAGCAGTGTAACTCGGGAGTCTCCAGTGCTTGGCTATCCTTTGAAACCACAACCGCCATAGCACAGGTGCCGCAAGCACGATCGCAGCAAGCACCGAGGCAACGAGCCCTAGACGATCGTAAATCCACTCCGACCAGCGATAGCCGATCCCAATTTGTAGTCCAGAGTTTTCGTAGAAGAGCTTGAGCTTGGGAAACATCACCCACACAGAGTGAATCATCACAAGCGAGGCCATCAAAGCCACTAGCCATAACCAAAAGGCGTACAAACCCGACTTGTCCACCTGCCGATCCCCCTGGAGTCCCGATTGAACCCACGGTTCTAAAACTTGAAGAGAACCGACTGAGGTTGCATCGGAGGCTTTGCGGCTCTCGAGCCATGCAGCAAGGGCCGTAAGGTAAGCAGGATTGATGCTCGGGTCAGAACTCAGAGCGGCCGAGGGAGATTGGCCGAGTCCCACGTTGAGCGCAACACGATTGCTGATTCCACCGAGCCATTCGGGCACATGGCTCGGTGCGCCCGGGAATCGGATCGGTACGCCGGCAACAACCAGTTTCTTAACCTGATCGTTGAACGAGAGCAGTTGCGGAAGTTCCAATTGGGAAAGTCCGCTGGGCATCTGGTTCTTTGGAGAGACCATTTCCATCACCAACTCGAGGAAAAGACACGACGAGCACAGATCGAGAAAAGCTTGGGCCAGTTCGCTGGCCTAACAACTCGATGCGCAGCTTGCCACGATTTATTTGAGATCAGGACATTATTTTCCAGAATCAGCCGGTGAGTCCTGGCCCACCCAACCCGCGACTCCGTCGAAGAACTTTCGATTAGGCAGGTGCCAAGCAAGAAAAGCCGCCCCATAAGCCCGTCTTATGGCAATTTGCGACTTGACAATATCCTGGCCTACGAATAGAAACTCGTCTCGTCTGGGCGAGATTGAGGACCCGGGCACTACCGTTTTCGATTGATATCTGTGGTTTTTTATCATGGCAGTTCCTAAGCGACGACATTCCAATTCACGTTCTGGCAAGCGACGTGCGCACCATCACAAGAAGCCAAAGCAGCTGCAGGTTTGCAGCAAGTGCAGCAACGTGGTTCCCACGCATTGTGTGTGCCCAAAGTGCGGCTTTTATATGGGCCGTGTTGTGGTCGAGATGGGCCAAACTAAAGAGTAGACCTTGCTGCTCAAGGAGGGACTGTGGCAAACGTTGCCCTACTTTTTCCTGGGCAGGGAGCCCAGTCAGTCGGAATGGCAGCTGGATTGCTTGCGCGAAGCGAGCAGGCTAGGGTTCTGTTTTCAAGAGCCTCTGAGATCTTAGGCTTCGACCTCGCTGCGCTGTGTACCGCAGGTCCAGACACCGAACTGAATCTTACGAGCAACAGCCAACCGGCTCTCTTCGTACATTCTGCTGCCGCATTGGCTGATTTTCATGCGCAGCAGCCCGATATCGCCGACCAAGTCGTGGCGGTGGCCGGACTGAGCCTGGGCGAGTATTCCGCTTTGTACGCCGCAGGCGGATTGTCTTTCGAAAAAGGTGTCGAGCTCGTATCCGCTCGCGGTCGAGCGATGCAATCAGCAGCCAGTGCCGTCGCAAGCTCCATGGCCAGCGTGATCGGAGTCGATCAACAGCAGGTCAGTGCGTTTTGCGACCAAGCCCGCCAGCCTGGCGAAATTTTGCAACTTGCGAACCTCCTGTGTCCAGGCAACATCGCCATCTCCGGACATGCTCGGTCGATCGATGCTTGCGAAAAGCTCGTCAATGACGCCGGATTCAAATTCATACGCTTGGCGGTCGCAGGAGCCTTTCACACCGGAATCATGCAACCGGCAGTCGAAGTCCTCGAAGAGGCTTTGCTCTCAGCGCAGTTGGCAAACACCCACGTTCCTTTGGTTGCCAACGTCGACGCCCAAGCTCACATCCTTGCTAGCGAGTTTGCGAGTTTGCTCCCTCGGCAGATCGTATCTCCGGTTTTGTGGGAAGCCTCCTTGCGCAAGCTATTGCAGATGGGTGTCGAGCAGTTCTACGAAATCGGCACTGGCAGAGTGCTCACAGGCACCCTGAAAAGGACCGACCGCAAAGCGCCTTGCGAGGCTTTTGGGGATTAGTTCAATATCACTCTTTTTTGCTTCCAGGAGCATCGCACATGACTTCTTCATTGGGACTTACCGCAGATCTACAGGGCCAAATAGCGATGGTCACCGGTGCCTCGCAGGGGCTCGGTCAAGCCGTCGCGATTCGGCTTGGAGAAAACGGAGCCAAGGTCCTGTGCGTTGCGAGAAACGCCTCGAAGCTCGAAGAGACCGTCGCAGCGATCAAAGCCGCAGGCGGCGATGCCGTTGCGCTTTCATGCGATGTGACCGATCGAGCATCGGTCGCGGAGTTGTTCAAGACCGTTGAAAGCGATTACAAACGCTTGGATATATTAGTCAACAATGCGGGGATCACCCGCGACACGCTCTTGCCTCGCATGAGCGACGAACAATGGGACGATATCATCGCAGCGAATCTGACGAGCTGCTTTCTTTTCTGCCGAGCTGCATCGCTGATCATGATGGGGCAGCGATACGGACGCATCATCAACATGTCGAGCGTCTCGGGCCTGATCGGAAATGCCGGCCAGACCAACTACTCGGCCACCAAAGCAGGGATGATCGGCTTTACCCGTTCGATGTCCAAAGAACTCGCAAAACGAAAGATCACCGTCAACGCAGTGGCCCCTGGTTTCATCGAAAGCGATATGACCAAGGCACTTGGGGATGCGGTGGTTGACGAAGTCAAGAAGCGAGTTCCTGCCAATCGATTGGGACAACCCGACGACGTCGCAGCTTGCGTGCTGTTCCTGGCCAGCAAAGCCGCAAGCTATGTCACTGGCCAAGTCCTAACAGTCGACGGTGGGATGACCGGCTAATTGCCCACGGCGTATTACTGGCCGTAACCTTGCCACATCCAAACCAGCGTGTCGGCAACGGTGTGCTCGAAAACCTTCTTGTCGCAGTGCCTGGAATCCAGGCTGAAGACATACCGATAATCGTATCCTTTGGCCGCTAACGACTTGGCCGTCCGCTCGTTGGCCATCACCCAATTGTGATACGTTTCTTCGGCGTCATTGAATCGAAGATCCTTGTCAGACACATGCGTGAAGATACGGAGGGGTTTTTTCTCCGAAGTCTCGAAGAGCTTCATGCTGGAGTGATACTCCCAAGCCCCCAGAGGATACTTGGACTCCTCGCTGGCATCGTCGTCTTGCTGATCGACGAAGGTTCCTGAGTAGGTGATAAGTCGACGGAACAGATCCGGTCGGAACCATCCCATCGACAAAGCTGCGGCTCCGCCGGAACTGCAGCCCATGACGGCCCTGCCCATTGGATCGTCGGTCAGAGCCAAGTTCGGATACGCGGCTCGAATCTCCGAGTTCTTCAACACCGCAGCGAAGACCTCTTCATGCACGAACCTTGCCAACCGGTCCGACATCGTATCGTACTCCAAGCCCCGCTGGCTTCCCTTGCCATCATTGCCACCGTTCTCGATGCTGATGGCAATAAACGCCGGGAGCTTGCGACTGGCATCCTTGGAGATCGTTAGATTATCCAGTGCGTTTCGAACCAAGTTCAGATTGCTCGGTCCATCATGCATCACGAGCACAGGGGCTTTGGTCCCATCCTTGTAAGACGCCGGGACATAGACAAAAATCTTGCGTTCCTTGCGAACCTCCTTGCTCGAATCCAGCGTCGAATCGGTCCCAGGGAAAATCTTGCTCTCGGCCAGTGGCATTCGAAATTCGAACTGCTTGCCTTTGGGATTGCCTTGATCGCTCAAGTCTGGATCCAAACGGTACTCTGGGCCCACCACGAAGTCGCCCTCGCCCGGACCATACGCCTTTTTTGCCGCCAGGTCTTGGGCCTCGGATCGACCACCACTGAGAATGGTCAAAGCAACGCTTGCGACCGAAATCCAAAGGACACTTGCAATCCGTCTTCTCATTATTTTCACCAACATTCGAGAGGATCCAGGAAACTCTAAAACGACCATGATATCCTAACGGTACATCCTAACGGTAGGCTCGGGTGGTAAAAACGGTTCATCAGGAATTATTGTGGCTAAGAATGAAACCCAGTGGTCCTATTCGAACTCGTAAGGCGACCCTGGCACGAATTCGACGTCTTATCCCAAGCGACAACGGCAACGGCAAACGAAAACGGCAACCAAGAGAAGAATCATGCAATTCGATCCAAGCGAGAGCTCGATAGACAGACGCCATTTTTTAGCAACCACCGCCGTCGCCTTGGGCAGTTCATTGGTCCGAGGATCTCAAGGGGCGCTGCCGGATCTGGCGGCAATGCCAACACTGGAGATCATCGATTGCCATACGCACTTTTACGATCCGAGTCGAGCACAAGGAGTCCCGTGGCCGCCCAAGGACTCGACCCTTTATCGGACGGTGTTACCGAAGGATCTTCGGGCTCAAGAAATGCATCAGCCGGTGACAGGAACGGTGATCGTCGAGGCCAGCGAGTGGATCGAGGACAATCAGTGGTTGTTGGATCTTGCCAAGAGCGACCCGTTCATAGTTGGGATCGTGGGCAGATTGGATCCTGCCTCGGGGGTCTTTGCCGAGCAGCTCAAACGCTTTGCTGCAAATCCTCTGTATCGTGGCATTCGCATCTGGGAGGATCGCGTCAAATCTCTTCTGCAGCGCAACGAGCTTGGGCCCTTTGCCTTGATGGCTCAAATGGGAATCGCAGCGGACCTCAACGGTGGGCCCGAGACCGTCTCGCTGGTCGAGTCGCTTGCCAAGCGAGTACCGGATTTGACGATCGTCCTTAACCACATCGGCAATGTAGCGATCAGCTCCTCGCTGCCTCCGGAGTCCTGGAAGGTAGCGATTCGGGGGGCGGCCAAGCATCCGAATGTCTACTGCAAGATATCGGCATTGGTGGAGGGAGCGGCCCGAGATGGCAAAAAAGCCCCTGCGGATTTGGACTTCTACAGGCCGACGCTCGATGTGGTTTGGGATGCGTTTGGGGAGGACAAAGTGATTTACGGCAGCAATTGGCCGGTCTGCGAATTCGCAGCCGAATACAAAACCGTCCAGCGGCTATCGATGGATTACGTGAGCCAAAAAGGTCCCGAGGCACTCAAGAAGTTTTGCGCATCGAATGCCTCCAAGGCTTACCGATGGATTTCCCGAGGCTGAGCAGCTTTGGCGATGGGAGATTAACCCGAAAGCGGCTATACTTTAAGCATCTTATCCCGTGTTTTCGGCATGCCCCTCCCCTTGCCGGAAGGTCCATTGCCAAGGGGCTTCGGCCAGCATGTGGAACTCTATTTTCAGAAGTCTATCGAGATCTATTCCTTATGAAAGCGATTGCCGTTCGTCCAGGAACACCCCACAGCGTCCACCTGCGAGACATCCCTGAGCCCAAATTGGATTCGATCAAGGATGGCAAGGGGGTATTGATCAAAGTGCTCAAGGTCGGGGTCGATGCAACGGACCGTGAGATCAACGACGCACTCTATGGCAATTCCCCTCCAGGCGACGATTATCTAGTGCTCGGCCATGAGTCCTTTGGTATCGTCCTGCAGGTTGGCGCCAACGTAAAGAATATCCGGGTCGGAGATTATGTGACCGCCACGGTCCGTAGGCCAGGCGGCTCGATCTACGATAAGATCGGGACCTACGACATGACCAGCGAGGAGACTTACTACGAACGCGGCATCAATCTCTTGCACGGTTACCTGACGGAGTACTTCGTCGACCACGAGGACTACATCGTTCGAGTCCCCAAGGGGCTAAAGAATCTGCATGTGCTCATGGAGCCCATGAGTTGTGCGGCCAAGGCGATCCAGCAAGCCTACGAGGCTCAGCGACGGATGAAGGTCTGGAGTCCAAAGCGCGCATTCGTGATGGGAGCCGGCCAAATCGGACTCCTGTCGACCTTGGTTCTGCGGCTCAAGGGTTTGGAGGTCTTTACGCTGGCGAGGGCCAAGGGACCTCACCTGAAGAGTTCGATTGTCGAAGGGATGGAGGCCACGTATGTAGCCACCTCGGAAACGAGCCTGGAAGACCTGACCAAGAAGGTAGGCAAGGCCGACATCATCGTCGATGCGACAGGTTCCTCGAAGATTGCATTCGGTGCAATGGAGTGCCTAGCTCATAACGGTGCGCTGGTGTGGACCAGCATTACCGGCGGAAAAAACACCACCGAAGTTCAATCCGACAAAATCAACATCGAGTGGGTGCTGGGTAACAAACTCCTGCTCGGAAGCGTCAACGCCAACCGAGACCATTTCGAGTCAGGTATTCGCGACTTGGCTCTCGGTGAGGTCATGTTCCCCGGAGTCCTTGAAAAGATTTTGACCAATCCAGTCCAAGGCTTGGATCAATACCAAGAGATGATGCGATTGCTCGTCGAAGACAACAGCGCATTGAAAGTTTACGTCAACGTCGCCGAAGGCTGATGCTCTCGACGAGCATCGAAAGGAGTTGATTCCATGCAGTGGCTTATCACGATCGCAGTTGTGCTCGCGGCATTGGCCCTTGTGGCATTCAAGCTTTGGAGGTTCGGCAAAGAACTCAGCCGGCTTAGCTCTGGCGGCGAAACGAAAACCGCTTGCCACGGCTGCCCGGGCTCTGCGAGGTCGGACGCGGATCTCGGGATAACGATCAAGCCATTGGTTCAGATCGGGGACAAGACCAAGCACGCATTGATAGCCCTGTGGGTGGTGGTCGCTTGCATCGGAAACGTCGGGATGAGCCAAGAGATACGTCCGCCAAACTATGACGAATCGAAAGCCTCGAACTTTGATTTGGTCTCGGTGCTGGCCGGTCCCGACGGAAAGCTGATCGAATCCAAAGATCAGTGGGCGGCTCAGCGAAAGTATCTGGTCGATCTTCTAGCGAGAGAGGAATACGGCTATGCGCCGAAAGATTCCGTCGCGATTCGCACGGAGCTATTTGATGATGGCCCAGCGGTTTTAGGGGGCCAGACCAAGGCGAATATTCGCCGAAGGCAAATCGCGGTTTTTCTGGAGAGAGACGGCAAGCAAGTCCGAGTCGATCTGGCTCTTTGGTCCCCAAAGGATCGCCCAAAAGCCCCTTGTTTTCTCGGTTTGAATTTTCGCGGGAATCAATCGACGTGTGATGATCCAAAAATCCGGTTAACGACTAGCTGGTGCGACAATCGAAGTCCAGGTGTTGTCGACAACAAGGCCACCGAGGCGAGTCGGGCCAACCAGAGCGAGCGATGGCCGATCGCCCAGATCGTCGAGGCTGGATTTGCGGTGGCAACGGCGCATTACTCGGACATCGATCCGGACTATGATGATGGTTTTGAAAACGGAGTTCATGGCCTGTTCCCTGAGGATCGAATCGATGCGGACCATCCAAGCCGTTGGGGTTCGGTCGCCGCTTGGGCGTGGGGCCTCTCTAGGCTCGCTGATGTTTTAGAGACACTCGATGGAGTAGACCCCAAGGGACTCATGGTAGTGGGGCACTCGCGGCTTGGAAAAACAGCTCTGTGGGCTGGAGCGACCGACGAGCGATTCCAAGTGGTTGTTTCGAACAACTCCGGTTGTGGGGGGGCGGCACTGAGCAAGCGAATTTACGGAGAGTCCGTCGCGAGAATCAACACTGCATTCCCGCATTGGTTCAACCGCAACTTTCGAAAGTACAACGATCGAGAAGATTTGCTTTTGTTCGATCAGCACCAATTGATCGCTACGATCGCACCTCGCCCGGTCTACATCGCAAGCGCCAGCAACGACAAATGGGCGGATCCCCTAGGTGAGCTTTTGTCAGGCCACCATGCATCGAGCGCTTATCGATTGTTTGGCAAGAAGGGGCTCGACGCTGTGGAGTTACCCGCTGTAAACACGCCCATCGCACAGGGTGCGATCGGGTATCATCTTCGCGACGGAGAGCATGACATGCTCCTGTATGACTGGGAGCAGTTCATCGCCTTTGCCAAGCAAAATGGCTTTTGAAGCCAACCGAGCGCCAGCTAGCTTAACCCAGCGCTAGCTAGCTAAGGTGGCTGGATGTTTTTTCGAAGTGCTCGTCCCAGGCTTCGGGAGATTTCGGCTGGTAGATATCGATCGAGCTGGTTTGGAGCATCCACGCACGAGCTTCGCCCACATTTTTGAATCTGCCCAGGGCGAGCATCTGCGAGATCACGTTTCCAAGTGCAGTGGCTTCGACCGGTCCTGCTACCACCGTACGATTGCAGGCGTCGGCGGTCATTTGGCAAAGGAGTTGGTTTCGAACACCGCCACCTACGATGTGGATCGTTTCGATCTGGTAGCCCAAAAGATCTTCGAGCATCCCGAGGCAGATACGGTATCGCATGGCCAGGCCTTCAAGGATAGCACGAACGATCGCTCCGTCGGTATTGGGAGTGGGCTGACCGGTTTGTCTGATGTATCCCAGGACTGCATCGAGCATGTCTTCGGGGGCGATGAAGGATGGGTTCTGGACGTCGATCCAGTGAGAGAGTGATTTGGCTTCAGCGGCCAAGGTTGCCAGGGTGGTCCAGTCGTAGGGCTTACCGCGTCGTTGCCAGCTGGCGCGGCATTGCTGCAGAGGCCACAGGCCGGCGATGTTCTTCAGGAGTCGAACGGTTCCATTGGCTCCGCCCTCGTTGGTGAAGTTCAGTTCGGAGCATTTGCTGTTAAGACGTGGTTGGCTTAGCTCGACGCCCATTAGCGACCAGGTTCCACTGCTGATATAGCACCAATTGGGTTTGGATTCCGAGAAGCCCTTTGCGGGTACTGCTAGGACCGCAGCACCGGTATCGTGGGTGGCCGGGACAATCGTCTTGGCCCTCGGAGACAGGCCTGTAAGGTTTCGCACTTGGGTTCGGACAGAGCCTAGTGAGCAGCCAGGCTGGACCGGAGTGCGGAAGAGTTTTTCTGGGATGCCGAGTTGTTCAAGGATCTTGGTCGACCATCCACCACCGCCAGGTTGCAGCATTTGCGTGGTCGATGCATTGGTGAATTCGTTGACCTTCTCGCCGGTGAGCATCCAGTGAAAAAAGTCCGGGATCATTAGAAATCGGTCTGCGATATCCAGAATGGGAGAATTTTCAACTCGCATGCTATAGAGTTGGTAAAGGGTATTAATTTCCATGAATTGGATACCCGTTTCTTGGAAGATCTCCTCGCGGCTGATCTTCTTGAACGCTTTGTCCATCAAGCCGCGGGTTCTTGGATCTCGGTAGCAGAAAGCAGGTCCTACCAGGTCGTCGTTGCGATCCAGCAAGATATAGTCGACCCCCCAGGTATCGACCCCCAGACTCACGATGCGATCCCGGTGCTCGTCGACCGCTTTTCCCAGGCCGATCTCCACTTCTTTCCACAGAGAGAGCAAGTTCCAGAGCAACCGATTTCCGACCTGCAGCGGAGCATTTTCAAAGCGGTGAACATCTTTGAGTTGGATCATGTCCCCTCGCAGTTCGGCTGCGATGACACGTCCGCCAGAAGCACCCAAGTCGATGGCTAATGCAATATCAGGTTGATCCATGTTCGAAAGGTATTCTTAGGAGGGGGACAGGGATTTGATTTTCTTTTTCAAACCGTTGCGGATGGCATCTTCTAAGCTCTTGATGGTGGTTTGTACCGAAGCGACTTGGTCGGGATCAAGTTCATCATTTTCGCCGAAGCGTTTCGCATAGAATGCCGTGGAAAGTTTTTTCATGTCTACCGTTAGATCCGCTCGGCCGAGGGCATCCCCCGCGATCTGGAGGAATTCTTGCGGTGTCTGATGGGGTTCTCTGCGCAAGCCCAACGAACGCAGCAGCTTGATAATTTTTTCGTAGAACTCGATCCTCGAGTAACTGCGGCGCTGGCGGGTCGAATTTCGTCGCCATGTTTTAGGGAAGAGATTTGGAAAGAGCCTTTGGATGGCTTTGTAGAGCATCAGCAAGCTTGCCGCGATCGCGATGAATGCAACGGCAACTCTCCAGGAGAACCATCGGTCTGGGGAAAGGAAACCACCGACGAAGCGGCTCGATTGCATCCGAGAGAAGAGCGTTTGAATTTGAACCCAGAATCTAGCATAAGTACCCTCCGAAGAGTCTCCGAAGAGGGAGAACAAACCTCCCTGTTTGGATTTATCCATGTTGATAACCATCTCATCCCAAAAATCTTGCATCGCATCGAATGTTTGAGAGTTCGAGTTTCGAAAACTACCGCCAGCGTTCGAACCATCGACCGGCGGGGTCGGGTCGAGCCTTAGCCAAACACCTTGTGTAGACCACGTCGGTATGGGGATACCCACTCGAATCGATTCGTCCTCTTGGCGTATCTGATCGATAGTAAAGTAAGCTTCTACCCAGACGTGGGCATGGTTCTGCGAGACCTGGAAGTACCCGCCGATATCGTTGTATTCGCTCGGTCGAAACCCGACGACAAGTCGACTGGGGATCCCTTGAGATCGCAACATCAAGGCCAAGGCGCTTGCAAAGTACTGACAGTGTCCTTTTCTTTTGTTGAGAAGAAAATCTGCAATGGGGTCGATCCCGGAATCACGGGGCCCTGTGAGCGAAAGGGTGTACTCGTATTGACTGCTGCTAGCCAAATGATTTTCTAGGAACAGGGCCCTGGCAAGCTTGCCCGTTAGAGGCTTGGGACTGAGGGCCAGAATACGCTCGATTTCGGGTCGGAGGATTTCTAAAGAAGCTGGAAAGGTTGTGATCAAACTGCCATAGCTGGAGAGTGACTCTGGTTGCTTTTCCTTGTAAACATCCGATTGATCTTCGAGAATCGGGGATTCTTGTCCTCCGACGAATGCATAGCTCAAAAAGGAGTAGCGGCGTTTAGGTGGATTGCTACCTGAAAAATTGCCCCGTAAATCAACCATTCGCCAATCTCTTCGCGATGTAAGAAATGGCGAATTTTCGACTTGAGCATAAGGAGGTATCGAGCACACGACAGGTCCGAATGGGGATCGCTCAGCGACGTTGACTCGGACGCAGTCGCGGCGAGCAAGCATTTCGCTGTCGCAATCCTGCTGAGTCATTAGATCTCGCAAATTGCTTTGTTTGGGACTGGTGCTGTCTCGATCGCTAGGTTGCCAGAAACCTCGCCCTGGACCGTCGATGTAACGGTGCACGACTGTTCCCCGAATATAAGGCGGCTGGTTGGGTCGGTAGGTTTTTGTCGTCGTCTCATTGACCATGCTCATACGGAATGCGGGAGATTCGTTGCGCAACAGATTGCCCACAAATTGCAGTGAGATCTGATCGCTGAATCCGATACGGCTTCCACCCCACCCGAGCCCTTCGCCATCAAAAGACTCAGAATACAACCGAGGGAGCATGTAAAAATAACCCACGGAGAAGACCAGCATCGACAATGCGAAGGGGATGATGCTCGAAGCCCAACGGCTCGGACGAAACTCTTCAACCGCCCCAAAGTTTTGCTGCGGTCCGCATGCACTGAGAGTCAAACCCGAGACTCCGCGACTGGTGCTCTTTTCCACCCCTAACCAATGCAGTAGGCGGGAGAAAAGCGATGTCGATTCCGAGTGGCTCTCGTTGTGACGCAGGTAGGATGCAAATTCTGCTAGCGCCAGCAAGGCGGCGCTGCCAACAGCAAGCACCGGAAGCATCAAAATGCCGTAAAGCACGTTGTCGTTGACCAATGCGGCAACCACCAGTTCCAAAAGCAGAAATACTCCCCACTGCTCAAATACCCGTTTCTCCTTCTTTTGAAAGTACAAGGGTATCTGAACATACACCAACAAGTTCCCCACCCATAAGAGTTGATTCGAACGCATCTGAGTGAAGTACTCGTAGCCAGCTAACAGCGCGCCACCAATCATCCCTGCGTAAACGATGTAGCGCGGCAGTTGCAGCAATCCCAGCAGATCCGTACAGTAGTAAGCACTGATGGCACAGGTGCAAACCAGCAATGGCAAGTACCAGGACTCCTGGCCTAGACCTAACAGTAAGGCCGCGATGGCGGAAAACAGTACGAAGCAGAAACTCAGCCGCTGAAAATTCTTCTGTTGGATCATGATCGAAAGCTCCCCCTGATTACCTTCGGCCCAAGCCTAGCTTTTTTTTCAGTTGATGGATCATCCACAGCAGTACTCCTAAAACCACTAACAGGACAGCCAGCACCAAAGGAGCAATGACCCCTGAGAACATCCACTCCTTGCAGAAATCCCAGGTCGGTTGCCAAGCCAACATCAAAAAGGCGGTCGCCGCACTGAGGTATGGGCCAAAAGGTGTGTGGTTATCGCCCGTGGCAAGCGTCTTGGCCACAACAATCAATACTCCAAAAAGAGGGGCCAGGAAGAATGCTAACCAGACCACCTGCCATCCAAAAAAAGCCCCCACCATGCTCATGAGGGTCACATCGCCAAAGCCCAATGCCTCTTGTCCAAGGACTTCGCTGGCAACCATTCGAAAGGCCCATACCAGAAATCCTCCGAGCCACATTCCGACCAACGAACTGATCAATCGCATCCAAGCCTGACGGTCCAGCCGGTATTCTCCAAAGTCAACGAAGTACGCAAGCAGAATAAAAACCCATCCGACGATTGTCAAAATCATCATCGCCTTGCGATTCGAGCTTCGCCAATATCCTGCCCATGCGTACCGGAAAGCATTGCGATAACCTCTACGCGTGATCCAGCGGAAGTCCACAAGCGATGTGCACCAAACTGTCCAGGTTGTCAACGCGATAAGCAGTCCCAGCCAACCTCCTTGCTGCCAAGACTCTGGGAAAATTTCCGGGGAATTTGCATGCAGCGACCTTACACCCGTAAACGGTGGGACCGCGATGTGGACAGACTCTAGCCAAGTCCAACCCAACAAAAAAGTCGATCCAACAATTCCAATGATCGTCCCTGGAATCGTGATCCAATCGGGGATCAT